>Ga0192242_10097_pt1 | contig 43123 bp, 48 predicted proteins | sample Koala_Koa27_J3_FD_131235 | JGI IMG/M metagenome (GOLD analysis project Ga0192242, IMG submission 131235) | Enriched cells from koala feces incubated with labeled cellulose particles, San Francisco Zoo, California, United States - Koala_Koa2-7_J3 ...
TTGGAGCAGGTTATTGCTGTTTCCACAAAGAAAAAGACTACGGGCACGATATATCATGAATGGGATGATGATATAGCAAATGATGCAAATTATACTTATACTATGTAATCTTTTTTTTGAATAAACTTATTAATGATGGAATAAGATGAAGAAACGAAATTTTTTTAATATATTATTCGGAGGATTGTTACTTGCAGGTGTTTTTCTGGTATCCTGCAGTAATGATGATTCAGAAGAAAACTCTACATCCGGCGGAACCCGTATTGTGAAATTTGATCTCACAGAAGGTTATCAGGATGAAGTGGATGAGGAAGCTCGTGCCCTTGCTGAAAAGCCTGATACTATCCGTCAAAGATTTGATGATGGTATGGAAGCTGAAGTAGTGGTAGAGCAGGATAAGTCAGCGAACTCCCGTTTTCTCTATCCGATTAATAATGGCGTAAAAGTATTGGCTATTGTTATCAATAATAACACAAATAAAGTATATAGGATACAGCAACTGGAAGTAAAAGATGGAGCATTAGAGTGTGAAGTACCCGACTATGATGTGCGAATTGTATTCTATTCCTATAATAGTACGACTAAAATGCCTACAACCACCCTGACACCGGGAGATCCTGCTACAATAGATACTAAGGATAATGACGAAACATACAAAGAGGATGTGATGTGGGCTAAAACCAACGTTATTAAACCTAGTTCTAATAATCTGGGGGGGAGTTACATTTAAGCATTTGCATACTAGGATAATGTTGATTCTCTATTATTATCCCGAGTACAGCCTTCAATACTATAAAGTGTCTTTGCAAGGTTCCAGTATACGCCAGTATTCTAGCGTCAGAATTATTCCGGGAATGATGATCCCTAAGTCATTGGGCGGAATCATTGTATTTGAGGGAACATCGACTGTTGGTCCGACAACTGCAGTATCTTCACCTTTTTATATCATGGTTCCATCTGGTGAAGAAGAAAAGTGCTCGCTGACTATCGCTAATATCAATGGAAATCCGGTCTTTGAACATACTATGGATATTTATAAGAAGTTTGAAGCGGGTAAGAGTTATGCCATTCATTTTACGGTGACTAAAAGTGATATTATATGGCGCTGGACAAATAAGTATACTCAGTGGGATGCTTCAGTTTATTATACCCCTGGAGCCCCCCCGGTGGAAGGAGAAGTCTCATATTATAATAAAGGGAGTGTTGCTGAAAATCTGTGTAAGTATTGCCCTACTGCCGATGAAGTTCTATATATGATTGGTGCCGGTAATATTTACTGGGATGATAATGGTCCGGAATGGAAACCTTCCATTGGTTCTACGGTATACAAAACAGGAATATGGGTGAAGAAAAAGAAATATTGGACTACAATGGGTAGTTCCACAGTCCCAATATCCCCTACGCCAAGTTCAGTGAAGGCTTCCGGTGAATATATGTTCCTTCCGGCATCAGGTATGCTGGACGCTAGTTATGGTCAAGGATTTAATTTTTTAGGAGAAAGAGGATATTATTGGGCTAAGAGTAAATATGGTGATTCCGAAGCATATCATTTGTTTTTTAGTCAAAATACTGTAGGTCTTCAGCATAGCAACCGGAGTAAGGGCTGTAGCTTATGAACTTTCTGGAAATAAAAAATCATGTGTCTGAATAAATAACAGCTGATTTACAACATCTAGAGGATTTCACATAGATTAATAATAACTCCGTGTGGAATCCTCTGTTATGCCATATGATAAATCAATAGAGGAATATATTCAAAATTAAATGGAAAAAGAATCATGGATAAGAAAAAGATAGAAGAGACGGTTTATGAATCTCCGGTTATAATGAGACAGCAAGTAATATTGGAACAAGTAATTGCTGCCGGATCCACTCGGAAAACTTCTGACGGGACAATAACTCATGAGTGGAACGATGATACCGAGGATGTTACAATCATATTTTAATTTATTCTGAATAATAAACTACTGTATCAACTAATTTACTTGAAAAGAAAATGAAAAGACAATCCTTTTTTAGCATACTGTTCGGAGCATTGTTACTTGCCGGTGCATTTCTGGCATCATGTACCAATGAGGACATAAAAGAAAACATCCCATCTGGGAAAACCCGTACGTTGACATTTAGTGTCAATGACGAATTTAATGAAGAGTCCAACGAAGATTCTCGTGCCTTAATTGAAGAACCGGATACTGTTTATCAAGGTTTCAGCGACGGAATGAAAATCGAGGCTATTTTGGAAAAAGATAAGACTATTGGTTTTCGTTCTGTGAGTAATCTTAAACCCGGTACAAAGGTATTGGCAATTATTATTAATTTGGAAACACAGAGGGTCTATAAAATACACCAACTGATGGTGGATGATGAATATAAAATCCATTGTGACGTTCCCGATTATAAGGTACGCATTGTGTTCTATTCTTACAATAATACCACCATGCCGACAACCAGCCTGCAAGTAGGCGACCCTGTTTCGTCCACAACTAGGGATAACACTGAATATTTCTCAAATGATGTGATGTGGGCTCAAATTGAAGAAACCAATCCCAGCAGCGAATATATGGGAGTAGTAAAATTCAAACATTTATTCTCAAGGATAAGGGTATCTATCAGTTATCCCTATCTTACAGTATTTAAGGTATACTTGAGCTCTAGTGGAGTTGAACCTTCCAGTGCTAAGGTTAGAATAATACCGGGTACAATTTCAAGTGTTAGTGGATCGAATGGTGAATTTAGTTTCTTCAAAGATAGTGAAACGATAACAACTTTATTGGAGTCTGATTATCAAATGTTTATTCCATCGACTACTCAAAACCAGTATACTTTATTGCTCGGTACGCTTAATTGGTATGCAATAGATAAGAAGGCAACATTCTCGAAGAAGTTTGAATCCGGTAGCAGCTATACCCTCCGTATTAATTTGGAAAAAGATCCCATTATATGGGGATGGTCGGAAAAGTATTACCAGTGGGATGCAAAAATTGAGAATAAAGTAGGTGTTACACCACCTGCATCGAGTGATGAAAATTATAACACGAGCGATGGTGCAGCTGCATATTCGTGCAAGGATTGTCCTACTTATGATGATATGCAACGAATGCTTGCCTCCGGTGTTTACTGGGATACCAGTGGTCCTGAATGGACAGGAGCTAATGGAAACAAATATCGGTCGGGGCTGTGGGTTTTGAAAAAGAAGTGGTGGGGAACAGATAAAAAAAACTAATGCGATTCCACAGGACGCGACTGATGACATAAGAAATTCTTCCGATTATATGTTCCTTCCGGCAGCAGGCTGTTTATATTCTCATCATGGCTATACTATTTCTGAAATTGGTACTGCCGGATTTTATTGGGCTAGTGAGGTGGAACCTTATTATATCCCTTCAGGATATAATTTGTATTTTGATGAATCTGTAGCTAGGGCTGAATCTTATGAACGTGGTTTTGCTTTCAGCCGATGGGCATTCTGGGAATAGCCGCAACATAAACTTATAGAAAGCTCTGACAGGCAATATAAGAAAAGAGATCTCACACAGGGGAAATTCGTGAGATCTCTTTTTCTTTATTTATATCTAATATAAATTAAATACCTACTTATAGTGATTGTCCCCCCTTGCATTTTTCCGTAACTTTGCCCTCCAATTACAGAGAAACAATAAACAGAACTATGTACAAAGCAAGTAAATACACTCCAACAGACAAAATGAGCTACCTCATTTGCGACAACTATACATTGTTGCAGGTAATGAGCCGTTTTGATCTCTCGTTGGGTTTTGGAGATAAGACAGTACAGGAGGTATGCCTTGAGAATGGGGTAGACTGTCGCACTTTCCTGGCGGTGGTGAACTTTATGATTGAAGAGAGCGACCGCATGGAAGATGATGTGAAAGACATCTCAATGCCTTCATTAATGAATTACCTGAAACAGGCACACCATTATTTTCTGGATTTCTGCCTGCCTACCATACGCCGGAAACTGATAGATGCCATAGACTGTTCTACAGAGAATGAAGTCGCTTTCCTCATCTTGAAATTCTTCGACCAGTATGCCGGCGAAGTGCGTAAACACATGGATTATGAAGACATGAACGTGTTTACCTATGTGGAGAATCTGATGGAAGGACGTGATACCAAGGGGTTCTGTATCTCTAAGTTCGCCCGTCGGCACGATCAGATTGATGCTACATTGACAGAGTTAAAGAACATCATTATCAAGTATTATCCGGCGAAAGGCAACAATCATTTGCTGAACGCCGTGTTATTCGACATATTCAGTTGTGAACAAGACCTGGCATCTCATTGCCGCGTAGAAGATTACCTGTTTGTGCCTGCCGTACTTAGGCTAGAAAAGGAGGTGAAATGAAACGAATAGAACCTATACACGTAGCAGTGGCCGAAACATCCGTCATTGTGCGTAGTGGACTTATGTCTGTACTGAAACGCGTGCCTGATCTCACAGTACAGCCGGTAGAGATAACCTCGCCGGAAGGATTGCAGAACTGCATGCAGGGGCATCAACCGGATATATTAATCATTAACCCCACTTTCGGAGGGTGGTTTAATGTAGAAGAGTTTAAATCGAATTATCCGCAGGCGCCTACCAAGTGTATCTCTGTGCTTTGCTCAGTGACGGATACCAATTTGCTGAAAGGATATGATGACAGTATCACCTTGTATGATGATGTAGAAACACTGAATAAGAAATTGGTAGCATTAATGAATATAGGAGAGGACGATGCTGACGGAGAGCAGGAAGCATTGAGCCAGCGTGAAAAAGAGATTATTTGCTGCGTGGTGCGTGGAATGACAAACAAGGAAACGGCAGAAAAGTTGTTCCTTTCCATCCATACAGTGATAACCCATCGACGCAATATAGCGCGCAAGCTGCAAATACATTCGCCTGCCGGACTGACGATTTATGCGATTGTGAATAAACTGGTAGAACTGAGCGAGATTAAGATGAACTTATAATACCTACAAATGGTGATTGGGCAAAGGTAGAATACCTATATCGGGTGATTGTGCATGTCGCATCAAACCTCTATCTTTGCATTATAAGTTAGTCATATAGAAATTACGTAAACCACAAAGTTAGTTATTAGTTAAAAGTACTCCCTGCGAAGTGATTCGCGGGGAGTACTTTTTTATAAGGAAATGCTTGTTCGTTTAACTATTTTCATTTAAATTTGTTATCTATGTAGTACACATATAAACTAATAGCATGAAAGTAGGTTTATTTATTCCCTGTTACATCAATGCGGTGTATCCGCAGGTGGGGGTAGCCTCGTATAAACTGTTGAGAAGCCTGGGCGTAGACGTGGACTATCCGCTGGACCAGACTTGCTGTGGGCAACCGATGGCGAATGCAGGTTTTGAGAATGAAGCGGCTGATTTGGCACGCCGTTTTGACGAACAGTTCAAAGATTACGATTACATCGTAGGTCCATCAGCCAGTTGTGTGGTTTTTGTACGTGATAACTACGGACGGTTATTGAAAGAAGATGGGCACCGCTGTGCCAGCGAAGGCAGAATATATGATATCTGTGAGTTTATTCACGATATTATCAAACCCACCTCACTGAAAGCAAAATTCCCTCATAAAGTGAGTTTGCAAAACAGTTGCCACGGACTGCGTCTTATGAAGTTATCTTCCCCCAGTGAACTCAATATTCCTTATTTCAGCAAACTGCGCGATTTGCTTTCCTTGGTAGAAGGGGTGGAAGTCGTGGAACCTGAACGCAAAGACGAGTGTTGCGGCTTTGGCGGTATGTTTGCCGTAGAAGAGGATGCGGTATCCGTGCAAATGGGGCATGATAAGGTGATGCGCCACATTGCTACGGGTGCAGAATACATTGTAGGGGCAGACAGTTCTTGCCTGATGCATCAAGGTGGCATTATAGCCCGCCATAAGTTACCCATCAAAACATTACACATCGTTGAAATCTTAGCAGCAGGATTATGAGTACGAAACATTCAAAAGCAGCTGCGGAGTTTCTGGAAAACAAGAAACAAGCCGCATGGCATGATGAAACGCTTTGGCTGGTAAGAGCAAAGCGTGACAAACTGAGCAAGGAAGTACCCGAATGGGAGGAGTTGCGCGAAATGGCATGCGCCACTAAATTATATAGCAATAGCCACCTGGACGAATTGTTGGTAGAATTTGAAACCAATGCCCGTGCCAATGGTGCCTATGTGTATTGGGCAAAGGATGCCGATGAATATTGCAACATTATTTATAATATACTGAACCAGCACGGAGTGAAGCATTTCATCAAGAGCAAGTCCATGCTGGCAGAAGAATGTGAACTGAACCCGTTTCTCGAAAAGAAAGGCATTGAAGTTGTAGAAAGTGATTTGGGTGAGCGAATCCTGCAACTGATGGGCGAGAAGCCCAGTCACATTGTGATGCCTGCCATCCATCTGAAACGTGAACAGGTGGGAGAGTTATTCGAGAAGGAGATGGGCACGGAGAAAGGTAATTCAGATCCTACATATCTGACCCATGCCGCCCGAAAGAACCTGCGTGATAAATTCATTCATGCTGAGGCAGCCATGACAGGAGCCAACTTTGCGGTAGCATCTACGGGTGAAGTTGTGGTATGCACCAACGAAGGGAATGCCGATATGGGTACTTCCCAACCCAAGTTGCAGATTGCCGCTTTCGGCATGGAGAAAATAGTACCGGATCGTGAATCATTGGGCGTATTTACCCGGTTGTTGGCGCGTTCCGCTACCGGCCAGCCTGTTACTACTTATACTTCTCATTATAGTAAACCGCGTGAGGGTGGGGAGTTTCACATCATTATAGTGGATAATGGGCGTAGCAAGATACTTGCCGATCAGAAACATATCAAGGCCCTGAATTGTATCCGTTGCGGAGCTTGTATGAATACTTGTCCTGTGTATCGTCGAAGTGGTGGTTATTCCTATACTTATTTTATACCCGGACCTATCGGCATCAATCTGGGTATGCTGAAAGCGCCCTTGCATTATTATGATAATGTATCGGCTTGTTCGCTTTGCTATTCCTGTTCATTGGTTTGTCCGGCCAAGGTGGATTTGGCGGAACAGATTTATTTGTGGCGGCAGGATTTGGATAAATTGGGAAAAGCAGACCGGATGAAGAAACTGATGTCCGGAGGCATGGAGTTTATAATAAAACGTCCCTCCATATTCAATCTGGCATTGAAGTGGGCGCCACTGGCAAACAGAATACCCCGTTTCCTTATTTATAATGGAATGAACGGCTGGGGTAAAGGACGTGAGATGCCCCAATTTGCCAAAGAGAGCTTTAATGAAATGTGGAAAAAAGGTAAAGTGAAGTAACTATGAGCAGCAGAGAAGATATATTGCAAAGCATTCGGCGTGCCACGCATGTAAAGAATGAGAAGCCGGACTTAAAACCATTGGAAGATCATGCCATTACCTATCCGGACAAAGTGGAACAATTTTGCGCCATCATGCAGCAGGTAGGAGGGGAAGCAGTCATGCTGAAAGCAGGTGACGACCTGAATGAAATAATAATGAAAGCATATCCTGACGCTAAACGTATTGCTTCCAACCTGAAGGAAATAACCTGTGCGACATTCGATCCTGATGATATAGAAGATCCGGCAGAACTGAATGGTACGGATCTGGCAATTATAGATGGTAAGATAGGGGTTGCAGAGAATGGTGCCGTATGGATAGAACAGAATGTGAAACAGCGTGCCGTTTATTTTATTTCGGAGAAGCTGGTTATTTTGCTTGATAAAAATAATCTTGTGAATAATATGCACGAGGCATACAAACAGATTGATACCGGTGAATATGGTTTCGGTACCTTTATTTCCGGTCCCTCAAAGACGGCTGATATTGAACAGGTATTGGTGATAGGGGCACATGGAGCCAAAGATGTGATGGTGGTATTAATGTGATAAAATAAGAAAAGGTATCTGTCTTTCGACGGATACCTTTCTTTTTTATATAGAAACCTAAAGGCTTTTTTACGAGTTCATGCTCATCAGGAATTCTTCGTTGTCCTTGGTGTTTTCCAAGCGGCTCTTTACGAAATCCATTGCTTCGATAGGATTCATATCCGCCAGATACTTACGCAGAATCCACATACGGTCCAGTGTAGTCTTGTCCAGCAACAAGTCGTCGCGACGAGTGCTTGATGCAACGATGTTCACTGCCGGGAAGATACGCTTGTTGCTCAGGTTGCGATCCAACTGAAGCTCCATGTTACCTGTACCCTTGAATTCTTCGAAGATCACTTCATCCATCTTAGAACCGGTATCAATCAATGCGGTTGCAATAATGGTCAGTGAACCGCCGCCTTCAATGTTACGTGCAGCACCAAAGAAACGTTTCGGCTTGTGCAGTGCATTAGCGTCCACACCACCGGACAATACCTTGCCGGATGCTGGAGAAACTGTGTTGTATGCACGTGCCAATCGGGTGATAGAATCCAGGAAGATCACTACATCATGACCGCATTCTACCATACGTTTTGCTTTTTCCAATACGATACCTGCAATCTTCACGTGGCGTTCTGCCGGTTCGTCAAAAGTAGAAGCGATCACTTCGGCGTTTACGCTGCGTGCCATGTCCGTTACTTCTTCGGGACGTTCGTCAATGAGCAGCATAATCATATATACTTCCGGATGATTGGCTGCAATAGCGTTGGCAATGTCTTTCATCAGGATAGTCTTACCGGTCTTGGGCTGTGCCACAATCAGTGCACGCTGTCCTTTACCGATGGGCGAGAACATATCTACCACGCGGGCAGAGAAGTTGTCGCTGTAACCACCGCGGCAGAGTCTGAACTTTTCGTCCGGGAACAACGGAGTGAGGTGATCAAAAGGAACGCGGTCACGTACCAGTCCGGGATCCAGACCGTTGATCTTTTCTACTTTTACCAGCGGGAAGTATTTTTCACCTTCTTTGGGCGGACGGATAGAACCTTCTACCACGTCACCGGTCTTCAAACCAAACAGTTTGATTTGTGACTGTGATACATAGATATCATCCGGAGAAGAAAGGTAGTTATAATCTGATGAACGGAGGAAACCATATCCGTCGGGCATAATTTCCAATACGCCTGTACCGGTCAGAATACCTTCAAATTCGTAAGGCTTTTCTATTTGTCTGCGTTCGGGAGCCGCCTGTACCGGCGCTGTTTCTCCTTCGGGCATATTATTATTGTTTGCCTGACGCGGGTTATTATAATTGTTGTTGCGTGGGTTGTTGTATTTCTGATTCTGCTCGCGCTGAGGGCGGGGTTGGAATCTTGGGGCTGCCGGTGTGGGAGCCGGAGTTTCTACTTTGGTCGCTTCGAACTTGCCGAACAGCTCTGTGGGAAGTTCTATTTTTTCTGAAGGAAGATCTTCGATAGGTATAAAGTCATCTGCTTCGCTGGCGAATTCGAGTTCGGGAAGAATTGCTTCTTTTTCTTTGGGGGGAGCAGGTATTTCTTCCTTTTTCACTTTCTTCGGTGCCGGTTTTGCAGGTGCGGCTACTTCTTTTTTCGTTTCTTCTGCTACAGTTGCCGGTTGTGCTTCGGGCTGTTCTGCTGTTTTCTTTACGGCCGGTTTGCGTCCTCTTTTCTTAGGCGCTTTGTCTTCAGCGTTTTCTTCGGCTGCTTTTTCTGCCTTTGGCGCTGTTGCGGGTGCAGCTTCCTGAGTTTCTTCTACTCCGGCTTGCTGAGCATTTGCTTCCAGCTTTTGCGCTTTGTCTTTGGTTGCTGTGTAGACTTTGTCACCGTCCTTTTTAACGTTAATACGTGATCTTTTGCGTGGCTGACCTTCTTTATCTTTTTCAGCAGCTACTCTTTTTGTTGCCCCGACTATGGCTTGCTCGTCCAGAATTTTATAGACCAATTCTTCTTTTTTCAGTGAGTCTGTTTTGGTGATACCCAACTCTTTGGCAATAGATTGTAATTCCGGCAAGTCTTTGTCGTTTAATTGAATGATGTTGTACATAGAGTATAGTTATTAGTAATATATTCGTTTTAATATGATAATTAAGGCCACAATCTACACACGGAGGTGCTTTATAATTGCGCTCATAATTATGATTATGGGATTTGAATTTTGTTTTTTTGATTGTTATCAGAAAGTAAATAGACTTTCCCGGATAGGGACATGACGTATTTACGGTGGACAAAAGTAGACATTTTTTTTATATCTAACGCATATAACGAAAGTTTTTTTTCCGAATTTAATGAAATTAATAAAAAATCTCACGACCGGAAATGTCATTTCTGCCTGCTAAAAGCCTGATGTTAAATGAACGTAAAAAGAAATGAGATTGTTCAGTGAAGTCTGCATGGAATAACGAAAAAAGTGCTAATTTAGCCCGTCAAATTTGGTTTTAACTTAATTATAAATAGAAAAAAGATGAAAAAAAGTGATTTTTACAGAGAAGGCTCCTGCTGCTATAGGACCTTATAGTCAGGCAATTGAAGTAAATGGTATGGTATTTCTTTCCGGTCAGATTCCGGTAGATCCTGCTACCGGTGAGTTTGTGCCGGGTGGAGTTACTGAACAGACTACTCAGGTTTTTGAGAATATAAAGAATGTGTTGGCTGAGGCAGGACTGACTACCGCAAATATTGTAAAGACTACCGTGTTCCTGGCAGATATGTCTTTGTTTGCTGAAATGAATGCAGTGTATGCTAAATATTTTGAGGGCGATTTCCCTGCTCGCTCTGCCGTGGCGGTAAAGGCTTTGCCTAAAGGGGCGCTGGTGGAGATTGAGAGTATTGCAGTGAGATAATGTAAAGAAAGCATTGCCGTAGGGGCGGATTGAATCCGCCCGAATACACAAAGCAAACTGCTATCGGGCAGATTCAATCTGCCCCTACGGCAAAGTGATAACACTAATCTTACTTTTGACAAGCCCCAAATAAAAGAAGGCATCATGGAGAAATTGAATATAAAACAACTGAACAGGTGGCAATGGTCTACATTAATATTATCTGCTATATTGGTAATGGCATTTTCTGTCTTTGTTTATAGGTATGAGCCTTTTAAATCGGGATTTGAAATAACAGACCAGCTAGGAGGAAATGTTTTTCCGGCTACCATACTTTCTACTGCTACCACAGATGCTAATCTGATTGTACCGGCTGACACGGACTATGTGGGCAATGCGAAGTCTTGCATCGCCATCCGCATCAAGAATACGTATACGAATAGCAAGCTGCGTATCGAGGTGGCTGAAACGCCTTTCTTCTCCCAGTCGGTTTCCGAATTTATTTTGCCTAAAGCGGGAAAAGAATATCTGGTTTTTCCGGATATTATATGGAACTATCAGGCTTTGCGTGATAATAATCAGGCAGTGCCCGTTAGCATTTCCGTAAAGGCGGAACTGAACGGAAAAGAATTGCCGCAACGGTTGAAGACGATTTCTATGCGTAGCATCAATGAATGTCCGCTGGGATATGTGGACTATAGAATGAAGTTTCATGATACGGGTGAGTTCTTTGCAGCCTATGTAAACGAGGAGCATCCGCAAATAGACAAGCTATTGCGTGAGGCGCTGGATACGCGTATTGTGAATCGCTTCCTGGGCTATCAGGGAAATGCAAAACAGGCGGAGAATGTGGATAAGCAGGTATATGCGCTGTGGAATGTGCTGCAAAAGCGTAATTTTAAATACAGTTCTACCACCAACACCAGCTTGTCCTCCAATGTGGTTTATACGCAACGTGTCCGCACGTTGGATGATGCATTGGAATCTTCGCAGATAAACTGTGTGGATGGCAGTGTGCTGATGGCATCGTTGCTGAAGGCTATCAATATCAATCCGATACTGGTGCGCATACCGGGGCATATGTTTGTGGGATATTACACGGATAAGTCTCATAAGAATATGAACTTTCTGGAAACAACCATGATAGGAGATGTGAATCTGGACGACTTCTTTCCGGACGAGAAACTGGACTCTACCATGGTGGGCAAGTCACAAAACCAAATGTCCAATCTCACTTTCCAGAAATCAAAAGAGTATGCTACCAAGAAATATATGGAGAATGAGGAATTGATCCATTCCGGCAAAGTGAACTATATGTTTTTGGAGATAGACAAAAAGACTCGTGCCCAAGTGCAACCTATCGGTAAATAAACTTGTTATATGAATATGGAACTTATTTATATATATCATAGTGGATTCGCCTTGTTGGGCGATGGGTTCACCGTCATCATGGACTATTATCGTGATTCGGCGGATGAACATGCGCAGACCGGCCTGTGCCGGTTGATCAAAGGACTGCTGCCCACAAAGGAGAGCGAAGCAATGCCCGCAGGAGTGGTGCACGATGAACTGTTGCATAGACCGGGTAAACTGTATGTGCTGGCAAGCCATTTCCATCCGGATCATTTCAGTAAGGAAGTCTTGGAGTGGCGCCAGCAGCGACCGGACATTATTTATATCCTCTCAAAAGATATATTGCGTCATCGCAGGGCACAGAAAGAAGATGCCATCTGGTTGAAGAAGGGTGAGGAATATGAGGATGATACCCTGAAAGTGCGTGCTTTCGGTTCTACGGATGTAGGAGCATCGTTTCTGCTGGAAGTGGAAGGTAAGAAGATTTTCCATGCCGGCGATCTGAATAACTGGCACTGGATGGACGAAAGTACAGAAGCGGAGTGGAAAGGATCCGAGAAGAATTTTCTGCATGAACTGGACTACATTTATGAATATACGCATGAGGTAGATCTGGCAATGTTCCCCGTAGACCCGCGTTTGGGTAAAGAATATATGCGGGGCGCAGAACAGTTTGTAAAAAAGATAAAAACTCATACCTTTGTACCGATGCATTTCACGCCGGAGTATGAGAAGGCTAATGCTTTCCGCGCATTTGCAGAAGCGCACGGGGTGTACTTTGTGGCATTGACGCATAATGGACAGAGAATAGACATTTGAATAAAAATAAGGAGAAACAATATGAAAGTAAAAGGACGATTTGATCATTTTAATATTAATGTGACTGACCTGGATAAAAGTATCAAGTTCTATGAAACCGCCTTGGGATTGCACGAATCTCATCGCAAAGCGGCTGCCGACGGCTCATTTGTGCTGGTATATATGGCAGACGACCATAGCAATTTCTTACTGGAACTGACCTGGCTTCGCGACCATACCGAGGCATACGAACTGGGCGAGAATGAAAGTCACTTGTGCCTCCGTGTAGAAGGAGATTATGACGAAGTGCGCAAGTTCCATAAAGAAATGGGATGCGTATGTTTTGAGAATACTGAAATGGGACTGTATTTTATCAATGATCCGGATGATTACTGGATTGAAATATTACCCGTGAAATAATTGAATAAAATAAAAAAGATAGAGACTATGAAATACATTTCTCCCGGCGGATGGTTTTCGTTGGAATATCCCATAACCTGGCATGAATTTGAAGATACAGAAGAAAGTTTTTTGTTTTATAACCCCGATGAGTGGACAGGCAATTTCCGAATCTCGGCCTACAAAGACGAGGCGGACGATTACGGTCAGCAATGTATCGACTATGAATTGAAGGAAAATCCTTCATCCTCATTGGTGAAAGTCGGTACATGGGAATGCGCCTACAGTGCAGAAACCTTTCAGGAAGAAGGCACTTGGTACACCACTCATATCTGGGTGACCGGCAAAGGGAATATTTCATTCGAATGTTCTTTCACCGTGCCTAAAGGGGGCTGTAAACAGGAAGCCGAAGAAATTATCAAATCTTTGCAGGTACGCAAGGAGGGTGTGGTGCATCCTAAGGAAATCATCCCCATCCGTGTGATGGAAATAGGAGGAGTGAATACCTCTTTTGAGTGGGCTTCGACTACTGTCAAAAAATTGATGACCAAGGACTTTACTTCATCCGAAGAAGATTTGGAAAGCATGCAGCAAGTAATGGATAGCGGACGTTTTCAACCGCAACAACGCATGGCGTGGGAGAACTTCGGCATTGCATTCGGAACTATCCTGGTGAATGAGATGGACGGAATGGAATGGGTGACAGTGGTTGACGGACAGAATGAATATCCTGCTTTGCAGTTTGCACACTCGGATATGGTCATAGATCCCGCCGCATTGGTATGGGAGAAAGCCAGGAAGAAACTTCCTTGCGATTTAAAATCTGAGTTTAGAAGAATAAAGCGCGAAGCAGAGGCCGTGCTGGATGATTTAAATAATAAGTAACATGACCCCATACATGCAAGTAGACGGACTTACCAAGTCATTTGGCGACTTGGTATTGTTTCGTGAAATTTCATTTGGAGTAGCCGAAGGGCAGCGTATTGGCTTGATAGCCAAGAACGGTACTGGAAAGACCACCTTACTTAATATTATATCAGGCAAGGAAGGATATGATGTCGGAAGCATCGTATTCCGTCGCGACCTGCGTGTAGGTTATCTGGAACAAGACCCTCATTATCCCGAAGAACTGACCGTGCTGGAAGCGTGCTTCTATCATGGCAACAGTACCGTGGAACTGATCAAGGAATATGAGAGGTGCATGGAAACGGAAGGTAATCCCGGACTGGAAGACCTGCTGGCACGCATGGAGCACGAAAAGGCATGGGACTATGAGCGAAAAGCAAAACAAATCCTGTCCCAACTAAAGATACGCGACTTTAACCAACCCGTCAAACATCTTTCCGGCGGACAATTAAAGCGCGCAGCCTTGGCAAATGTGTTGATAACCGAGCCCGATTTCCTGATCTTGGACGAGCCCACCAACCACTTGGATCTGGATATGACGGAATGGCTGGAAGGTTACTTGGGCCGTGGTAATATCAGCTTGCTGATGGTGACGCACGACCGCTATTTCCTGGATCGTGTTTGCTCCGAGATTATTGAAATAGACAATCAGCAAGTTTATTCATACAAAGGAAATTATAGCTATTACCTGGAAAAACGCCAGGAACGCATCGAGGCGACCAGTGCCGAGATAGCCCGTGCCAATAACCTTTATCGCACGGAACTGGAATGGATGCGCCGTATGCCCCAGGCACGCGGACATAAGGCGCGTTATCGTGAAGAAGCTTTCTATGAACTGGAAAAAGTAGCCAAACAACGCTTCAACGATGGAAATGTAAAGCTGGACATGAAGGCTTCCTACATCGGCTCCAAGATCTTTGAAGCGGATCATCTGTACAAGAGTTTCGGCGATTTGAAAATATTGGATGATTTCTCGTATATCTTTGCCCGTTATGAAAAGATGGGTATTGTGGGAAACAACGGTACGGGAAAGTCTACTTTCATCAAAATACTGATGGGAGAACAGAAGCCGGATAGCGGCACGGTAGATGTAGGCGAAACGGTGCGTTTCGGCTATTACTCGCAGGACGGATTGAAGTTTGACGAGCAAATGAAAGTAATTGATGTGGTGCAGGACATTGCCGAAGTAATAGAACTGGGCAATGGAAAGAAACTCACTGCCTCCCAATTCTTGCAACATTTCTTGTTTACCCCGGAAACGCAGCATAGCTATGTATATAAATTGAGTGGGGGAGAACGCCGCCGTTTATATCTGTGCACAGTGCTGATGCGCAATCCCAACTTCTTGGTGCTGGACGAGCCTACCAATGATCTTGATATTATCACACTTCAAGTGCTGGAAGAATATTTGCAGAACTTTAAAGGCTGCGTGATTGTGGTGAGCCATGACCGTTACTTTATGGACAAGGTGGTAGATCATCTGTTGGTATTCAAGGGACAGGGTGACATTCGTGATTTTCCCGGTAATTATTCCGATTATCGCGATTGGCGCGAAGCCAAGGAGCAGAAAGAAAAGGAGGAACAAAAGCCGAAAGAAGAAAAAACCGCCCGTGTACGCCTGAATGATAAGCGGAAGATGTCTTTCAAGGAACGCAAGGAGTTTGAGCAATTAGAGAAGGAGATAGCCACACTGGAACAGGAGAAAGCGGATATTGAAGCGGCTCTTTGCAGTGGTACGCTGGGGGTGGATGAACTGACGGAAAAGTCCAAGCGGTTGCCGGAACTCAATGACTCCATTGATGAAAAAACCATGCGTTGGTTGGAATTAAGTGAGATAGAAGGATAGAATAACCTGAGATATAAAGGTAATGACTGATGTCATATTGTTATATTAGATTTGTAATTTCAAAATCATAATATAAACAATATGACATCTATTAAATTAAAGTTCCGTCCTTCTAGTATGGACGGTAAAAAGGGTATCTTGAGTTATCAGATAATTCATCAGAGATTAGCACGACTCATCAAAACTTCCTATCGGATACTACCCGCTGAGTGGGATGAATCCACCGGTAGCCTGCTTATTGCAAATCAAACAGAATGTAAAGCGCATCTCCAGTTGATACGTGATAAAAACAAATGGGAGATGGCTCAATTACAGGGGGTTATCAATGGACTGGAGCAGACGGGAGGAGAATATACCACTGATGACATCGTAGCCTCTTTTCAGAAAATACCCCCTGCCGAGAGTGTGTTCAGCTTCATGTACCGACGCATCAACAAGCTGAAACAACAGAAGAAGGCACGAACGGCAGAAGGCTATACCTCAGCGATAAACAGTTTTGTTCAATTCAGGAAAGACCAGGACCTGAGTTTTGAGGCCTTTGATTCGGAACTGATGGAAATGTATGAAGCCTATCTGAAAGAAAAAGGTTTGGTGAAGAACAGCACTTCCTATTATATGAGAATCTGGCGGACGGTTTACAATCTTGCTATAGAGTAAGGTTATGCCAGCGATAAGAAACCTTTCAGACATGTTTATACCGGCATAGATAAAACCATCAAGCGGGCTATTCCCTTTAAAATCATCAAAACCATAAAAGATCTTGATTTAACTTTAGAGCCCAAGCATGATTTGGTAAGAGATATTTTCCTGTTCAGTTTCTATACCAGAGGGATGTCGTTTATAGATATGGCGTATCTGAAAAAGAGCGATCTCCAAAATGGAATACTTACTTATAATAGAAAGAAGACCGGACAAAAACTAAGTATTCTTTGGGAGGCACTGATGCAAGAGATTGTAGATAAATACAAAGATAACACTTCCGGATATTTGTTGCCCATCCTGCAGAGCAACGGGGTAGATGAACGCAGGCAATATAAGTTGAGAGCTAAACAGATTGGGCGCAGTCTGAATAAAATAGCTGAACGAATAGGATTAAAAGTACCATTAACCTTCCACGTGGCCCGCCATAGTTGGGCCAGTATAGCACAAGAAATGAACATACCTACAGACATCATTCGGGAAGGACTTGGGCACGACGACGAAAAGACTACTCATATCTACTTATCATCCATATATACTTCACAAATAGATAAAGCCAATCAAAGAATTCTAAAAGGATTGTAATATAGAGAATTAAAGAATTAATGTAAGGAATTCAATATAAGCAATTCCATAGTAGAATGTATCTTCATCCCCTCTTGAGAAGGGGAGGGGTGTGTGAATGACATGAGCATATTCATTTGTGAGTGTATTGCATAATAACCTAGAAACTAGAGTCTTATCTACTTTAAGGGCTAAATAAAAATGGGGGTCTCTTTAGAAGAGATCCCCATTTGCGCTGCAAATATAGCTATAATTCCCTAATCTGAAAATTTTTACTGTAAAAAAGTACTTCTAAGTGGCTAATTAGTGGTAATTGTTTGCAGAGATTGTATGAGATGTAATTGTATATAACACAGTATCAGTTGTTTACGTAGGATTGGGGATCTCTTCTAAAGAGAACCCCAAAAAGAAATGAAATTTGGTGGCTTATCAGAGTCTCATCTTTCAGGGGAATGAATCGTTAATTGTAATGTTTTGATGGAAACAAATAGTAAAGTGGAGCTTGGAACTCAGCTGCTCCCTCTAAAAGATTAAAACATAACGAGCAAGGCGCCTAAGTTACTGCTAAGCAGTTCAATCGCTTTCAGCTCAGACCCGGGGTCAAATCAAGGAGTCGCGTCGTTGATGGGGGAAGGAAAAGAATACTCTGACGGCAAGTGGTATTATCTGTTCCTGCATAACAAAGAACTCAAACGCTATATTGAGATCTTTACCGGTAAGAAAACCGTTATAGTTAAAACCCGGTCGGGAGTCGAAGAAGAGAGGCGTTTTTGTTTTAAGGTATTCTCCTACACCACTGCCGATCATAAGAAACGCTTTGAAAAATGCCCTTATAGTAAGGAGGCATATGTCGAACGTCGTGAATCTGCCCTTGCTGTGAGAGAGGCTTTCGCAACAGGTTCTACACAGAAGCTGAATGCTTTGACGAATGAAAAAGAAATCATAGGAGACGGCTATCTGTTTGTCTGTGCTCCTTTGGAAGAATTGAACCTTATCCTGGTCAATATGACTCCCCGGCAGTATCTTGCAACTAATTACAAGTCTTATAGTGCAGCAGTGATCCCCCATCGCCAGATGGAAGAATTCATCTATCTGTATGAATCCATGCCTTACAATATCGAACTGATGGAGCGTCCTTTGGAGGACTACATCCAGAAGAAGCAGAAAATCCGTATCACGAGTGGCATCTTCAAGGGAAAAGAAGGTTGTATCATGCGTCTGCACCGGAATACCAAACTGGTGTTTGCCTTCGGGAATATGACAGTTGCTATCAGTTATCTTCATGCGTTTCCATTTGAAAAGGTTGATTAGTTTTTAATAAACTATCTATAAGGAGCAGCCGGTCGTGCATTCAGCTAACTGTGTCCAGAGAAATTGAATGCGATACATTAATCAAAAATTTTATTGTACTATGAAAGAACTTGTAAAATCCGAATCTTTCGGAAAGTTTGATGCATTCTCAGGATCTTATGATGCCAGAGAAGTTTATGAATCTCATTTATTGGGTTTGCCTACACAGATTGTTATCTGTAGTGGTGATGTTATTGATTCCGTATCTTTTATTTACGGTGAGTTTGAACTTCCGGTCTTGGGTGGCAACGGAGGTGGTAAACATGTTTTCTCTTTGAGAGCTAACGAATACATTGTAAAGGTGTCCGGTGCTTATACTTCTAATTATTTTGGTGCATCCGCATTGACAGCTTTGTCTTTCTACACCAATTTGGGTAATATTTATGGTGTGACTGCCAATAGTCGTGCAGAGTCTCATTTTGAGTATGAAGTTCCTGCTGATAAAGTAATCTGTTGCTTGTTTGGTAGCCGTTCTGAGCATACTGACGGTTCTGTATTTGTGTCTACCATTGGTTTCTATGCTTGCGAAAAGCCTTCTGTCGGCGTTTCCAAGATTACCTGCATCAACAATGCCGGTTTCATTCAGAAATTCCGTGTCCTTTGGGATGGCGGAGCCAGTGACTGGTCTTCAAAGTATCCCAATCCCCAATCTGCCACTATTGATCTGAACGGTTTGAATATTCCTGCCCATACCCGTGTGTGGATTGAAGTCGATGCTATATTGGGCAGAACGAAGCAATCTTCTGACCGTGTTATTTATGAACCGGCTAGTGCAAATGCTGCTGTGTATCGTACGACCGGTGCTACCCTGACTTACAGAATTCATTTGGAAGGATAATTATTAACTTTAAATTGAAGAGATCATGAAACATGTATCCAGAATAACCTGTATTAATAATGGAGGTTTTTATCAAATGTTTGAGATTATCTGTAATGGTCGAGGTGTCTATCGCTCTGATAAATATCCTAATCCGCAATCTCGCGTTGTGGATTTGAATCATTTGAATTTGCCTGAAGGTGCTGAAGTTTGGGTTGTCGTACATGCTGTTTTGGGCAAGACAAAAGAATCTTGGGAGCATGTCATTTACTCTCGTGGCAGTTCAGATACTGCGGTGTATCGTGTTACCGGAACTATCTGGTCCGTTTCTGTAAGATTAGAGAATTAATAATTCCTTTTTATCCATTCAAAAAAATGAGATTATGAAAGTTGGTGATATTATTACAATAGACCGTACCATCCAAGGTGGTACGGTTATTATCATTATCCGGTATTGTTGACAGGCGGTGTAGCTTTGTTGGGCAGTAAGACTGAAGTTGAAAGAGATGCAGACGGTCTTCCCAAGATCGGTGGAACGGAGACTCAATATTTTTCTTTCCAATTCCTCCGTGCCGGTAAGTCTGAGGTTCAGCTGGCCCGTTTCCGTTCTTTTGAACCTGAAGACGCGCTTTATGAGCAGGTGATGACTTTTGATGTGGAGTCTCAAGAAACTGATTTCTTAGGTGGCTGGACTCCGTTTGATGACTTGGAAGAACAGGATCAGGAAGTCTTTGACGCTGCCGTGAAACTTGTTGGTGTGAAATTCATCCCTGAAAAGGTTTCTAAGCAGATTGTGAATGGTACTAATTACCGTTTCTTCTGCTATGGCCGTCCCGCAGTGGTTGGGGAACATCGTTTTCCTGTAATCTTAAAGATTTTCAAAGCTGCTGATGGTAAGGTGGAGCTGATGGAGATTGAAAGAGTAGTGCTGTAAGAATTTGTATTCAACCCTCATCTTTGTTTTATGTGGTGAGGGTTGATTCTTTCTTTTCGGAGAACTTTTTAAAATTTGCTTAGGAAGGTCTTCGGAATTATAAAAATGACATCTATCTTGAAGAGTAAGACATTTAGTGGTATAGTTTGGAGTAGTTTAGATCGTTTCTCTGTACAAGGAATACAGTTTATTCTATCATTTGTCATAGCACGAAAATTAAGTCCGTCTGATTATGGACTGATAGCTATGCTGAGCATATTTATGGCTCTGGCTCAAACTTTTATTGATTCGGGGTTTTCTAACGCCTTAATACAAAAACAGAATCGTACTCTGATTGACTTTTCTACAGTCTTTTACTTCAATATTATAGTAAGTGTTTTCTTATATGCATTTCTTTGTCTTTTGGCACCTGCTATATCTGCTTTTTATAATCAGCCGTTATTGGATGATATTATAAAATGGGTAGGATTAAACTTCGTTATATATGCTTTTTCCACGGTGCAACGCGCCATAATGATTATAGAATTGGACTTCAAACGACAAGTTATTGTTTCTGTCATCTCGGTGGTTGCTAGTGGAAGTGTTGCTGTGTGGTTGGCCTACACTGGATATGGAATCTGGACTTTGGTTGTGCAAGGCTTGCTAAACAACTTGATAAATGTTATATTACTTTGGATTTTGGCTCATTGGCATCCTCAATGGGCATTCTCTATTGTGTCATTTAAAGAATTATTTAGTTTCGGCTCTAAATTGCTGGGGGGAGCTATATTGCATACTATATATATCAATATGTATACGTTGATTATAGGTAAATTTTTTACTTCTGCCGAGCTTGGTTATTACAACCGAAGTTATACAGTAACTCAATATCCTTCATCGAATATAACGAATATTATAACAAAAGTGACTTATCCTATTGAGTGCCAAATGCAGGATGATGATAATAGATTGCAAGAAAAATTCTATTTGTTTATTCGCCTGACAGCATTTTTTTGTTTTTTCTCTGATGATCGGATTGGCTGCATTAGCAGAAAGTCTAGTTCATCTTGTATTGACAGATAAGTGGATAGAATGCGTAGTTTATATCCAAATTATGTGTTTCGCCTATATGTGGGATCCTATCATGCATATGTCTTGGGATTTGCTGAATGTAAAACATCGAGGCGATTATTCTCTTAAATCTGAAATATGGAAGAAAATCGTTGCCTTTAGTTTACTTTTTATTACTATCCCTTTAGGTATAAAAGTCATGTGCTTAGGATTGGTATGTTATTCTTTGTCTGATATAGCGATTGTTACCCAATATACCAAACGCATTCTACCTCAAGTGAAATTTTGGAAAGTAATAAAATCTTTGTTCCCTATTTTTACTATGAGTTTATTGATGGGGGCAGTTGTTTATGCCATTCAGCTTGTATTTGTTAATGTATGGCTGCAATTATGTATTGGTGTTGTGGTAGGAGTGTTTTTTTACCTGTCATGTGCCTATTTGTTTAAATTTAAAGAATTGATTTATATATTCGTTCAATTAAAAAGAAACTAATTATGGATATTGTGCTTTGCCCTGATAATAATTATGTAATGCCATGTGGAGTTCTGATTTGTTCAATTTGTGAAAACAATAAAAAAGAAGATATCAAGTTCCACATTGTTACGGATGAAAAATTTACATTTCAAAACAAATCCTCTTTATTGGCAATAATCGAAAAATATGAATGTAAATCCATGTTTTATGAGATAGATGTTTCTGATGTGCAGAAATATCTTCCGATAAAGCAAGCAGGACAGTTATTTCATATAACATTAGCCACCTATTATCGATTATTTCTATCGAAATTACTACCTGATAATTTAGACAAGGTTCTATATTTGGATTGTGATATTATTGTTTGTAATAACTTGAATGAATTATGGAATACTGATATAGCCTTTTATGCCATAGCTGCTGTTCCCGATATGAATGAAGGGCAGATTTTCTTTTATAACAGGCTACGCTATTCTCAGAATATGGGATATTTTAATGCAGGTGTTTTATTGATTAATCTGAATTATTGGAGAGAAAATGGAATATTGGATCGATATATTCAGTTTGCAAGTTCTTATCCGGAACGTGTTGTTTACCATGATCAGGATATAATGAACTATGTATTGAAGGATATAAAGTTGTCGCTTCCGTTAAGATATAATATTCAAAATGGATTTTTACGTGAAGAATTACAAATATCGTGGGAATATGAAGAGGAACTGAATAAGGCCTTTTCAAATCCTTGTGTATTACATTATATGGGAGAATCTAAGCCTTGGACAAAGAATTGCAGTCATCCATACAGAGAGCTTTTCTTTAAATATCAAAGATTGACGGAATGGAAAGATATGCCATTACAAAAAGAAAAAAAACGTATTACTTGGAAGGGAGTGCTGAAGAACTGCTTATATAAAATCAGGATATTACATGAACATAATCCGTATAGACATGATATTAATATTCAATAAATGAAGGGCAAAGTTTAGGGAGGACAGAATGCTAGTAATTGAAGTTTAAGATTCATCTACTTTCTCTAGTATGTGGAGTAAGTGAATATATATATGGTCCTGAATTATTATTGCAATCTTGAACTATTTTTTATTTGCTGAAATGATAGAGAATGCACGATCAATAATTTTATTTCTGATAAAGAAAAGTCCACAAATGAATGAAAGTAGTTTCAAATTACCATCGGGAACAGGAGGTGAACTGTAATAGGTTGGGGTTTGAATAGTGTGTGTCATGTCTTTGAATGTTGGTTAATGAGTTAACTATTTAGGAAATGGATAATAAAACAAATAAACATATTAAGAGGCTGATCTCCAATATTATAAAGCCCATAGCTCGTACTTTGACTTACCGAAAACGGATACTTATATACAGACATATTGTACTATGGCTAATAGAATGCGATTCGACAAACTGTTTACTGACTTTTGCCCTATAATGGATGATTTTCCAGACATATCTTTATCTGCAAGAATTTATAAGGTTAGTGTCTAATTTTGCTGTTTATGAATTCTCCTAAATATAGTTTACCTTTGTTACTTGTAAATAAATCCCAATATAATAACATCGGGTTTGAACGTCTTTTTATCCGTTATAAAGCGGAGTCCGTTTCTGCAGCCTTTACGAGAAACTGTTTGTTCCCAGCTATCAATTCATGAAAATAGCTCACGATGGTGATCTTTGCCTCGCGCCACGGTGAACGTAAGAACTCGTCGTTTTTCGGTAGTGGCAAGATGACTGAAGTCTCAGTAGCCTATCATACGGTGATCTTCACCTGTCGTATGCAGGAGAAGTCTGTATTGTATTTTTTGAAACATTTCTTTAGAGAAAGCGTATCCGGTCGATGGGATTATGACAATCTGTTGTCGCTGATGTTCGGAATAAAACTTAATAAATTTTAAAAACAAGTCTGTTTTGACAATCTTTATAGAAAACCTGCCGTCAGGTGGGTTTCAATGATGGGTACGTCAAAATTAGACGCCAACTCACTGTTTTAGTGAGTCTTTATTGGAGTGCCTTATAAAGGGGAGATACTCTTTATTAGGTGCTAATAAATATTGAATGATTTATATGAACTAATGAATCAGTGGAGAAATTTATCTTTTTTATAAATGGATTATAAAATGTAAAATATGTATGATAATTATAAAGTAGTTGTGAATACTGCTGCTGGTAGACGAAGGTGTATGCAGTATTTAGTTCCCTTTGTCATTTCATCAGATATTGTCGATCGTTATGATATTTGGATTAATACTCATAATGGAGCTGATATTGAGTTCTTTCGAAAGCTTTCGAAAGCTTATTCGAAGATTAATTTAGTATGGCAACCTGATGGAATTGTAGATGGTATAAGTTCTATAAATGCTTTTTATAAGAAATGTATTGAAGAGCAAACAGTTTATTGCAAATTGGATGATGATATTATATGGATGGAAGAAGACTCAATAGAAAAAATGGTTAAATTTAGAATTGATAATCCTGAATATTTCGTTGTATCTCCACTTATTATTAATAATTCCTTATCTACTTATTTGTTGCAGGAAAGGGGTAAAATAAAACTTGATAAATATTATAATCCAATGTGTGCTCATCCTATTCTTTGGAAAAATGGCGAATTTGCAGTACAATTACATCAATGGTTTTTAAATACGCAACTTACAACAGGAAAATATAGAGATTTACATATTAGCAAACAGCCTATGGGAATGACAAGATTTTCAATCAACTGTATTCTTTGGTTTGGCGATGTAATGAAAGAGTTTAATGGAATTGTACCAGGAGATGATGAAGAGTTTGTTTCATGCATTTATCCAACTCGACATGGTATGATGAATTGTTGGAATGGAGATGTTGTTATGGCGCATTTTGCATTTTATACTCAAAGGGAGAAGCTTGATAAAGCTAATATTCTTCAACAATATGGTGATTATCTAGCAGAAATATGGAGTAATGATAGTAATATGAGAATGATACATCAAAATGTTCAAAGTATAATGGAACATATTGCTGAAAAAGAAAAAGAACTCAGGAGTATTCCTTCTCCTTATAGGGAAAAAATGAAAAAGAAAAAGGGAGTTCTTAAGAGGATTTATGATAAATCTCCATTTCTGATTAAATATATTGTAAGAACAGTATACTTAAAATTGCAACCTAAGCCTGTTTATATAAAATAGTTGTAAGTTAACGTCCAAATTTGACGTTTGTCAATCCATAGAACATAATCTTCTGATTGGATAATTAAGAAAAAAATATGAATACTTTACCCAAGTAATACGTGTAATCATGACTTTTATCGATAGGACAAATTAAAAAAGTCGCTTGCCGCCTATAAGTTACAGACAGAACCGTCTGACACATTGGTTATAGTGGATAATTATAGTCCAGATGGTACTTTCTCTTTTTTACAAGAATGGTCAAAATAAGAGAAGCCGTTTAAAAAACATGTGATAATCCTGCCGGAGATTCCGAGGGAAGCAGGGGATTCTATGAGGATGAAAAATATGCTATGAACTTTAATCCGGACTGGATATTTGTGGCCGATGATGACATAATGTTGAATCATTTTATTTCTGTCAATTAGACGTTTCAAAGTTGTAATATTTGTTGCTTTGATTAATTGGAAAAATATCACGCAATATGGAGAAACAAAAAGTTAAAATATTAGTAGCATGCCATAAGCCTGATTCTGTATATGAAGATGATGTGTATACTCCTATACATGTGGGACGTGCTATTTCTAAGTGTACAGATAAAATGCACGATATGATAGGGGATGATACGGGCGAGAATATCAGTAAGAAAAATCCGATGTATTGTGAACTTACCGCACAATATTGGGCGTGGAAGAATCTGAATAATGTGGAATATGTAGGATTGTGTCATTATAGACGGTATTTTGAAACTCAGGTGACTAATGACAACATTGATAAACTTTTAGGCATCCATTATGATGTTATTTTAGCGGTGCCATTGATTGAACATGGATGTATGGGCGTACGGTTGCAAAAGGCAACATGTATGGAAGATGTTTATATTCTTATGCATGTATTGAAAAAGGTATCTCCGGATTTTTACTTAACAGCTAAACGGTTCTTGAATGGGAACATATGTATACCATATAATATGTTTGTTATGAGGAAGAATTTATTTGACAGGTTTGCATGTTGGCAGTTTTTTATATTAGAAGAAATGGAAAAACACATACGTTTATCCGGGTATACTCGGATGCGCCGTATTTATGGTTATATGGCAGAAATGTTACTACCTATTTGGTGTGAACATAATAAATTGCATATCCGCTATGATTATATTGTGCCAATGTTAGGTGAGAAAACAATAAAATCTTGGAAGACTCCACTTAGAGATATGCGTAATAACTTTGTGTTCTTTCTGCGTCGAGAAAAATTGAATTTAGAAGTAGATTCTGTGAGGGTAGGACTAAAAAAAAGATGACATAATTCCATGAATATCTCAATGAACCACCTTTCTCTTTTTGATCTCCTCGCAGTGCCGTTTTTGCTACACAGTCATCATTTTCTGTAGTTTCTTTAGCTTCCATACCTTCATGAATTGGATTTTTTCCTTTTCCTGTTCGTAGCAAGTGCTGATTTTCGGCTGTTCGGAATAGAGAATTTCCACGTGGGGCAGGTCAAAATGAGACACTAACTAAAATCCAATGAATATTAAATTACTTTTAGCAAAATCTCTTCGCATACCTCGTCGTTTGCGTATGATTTATTATATCCGTTTTAATCGTTTGAGGTTTTGGTTGAATGATGTGTCTTTTGGTAGCAATATGCAGGTGTATAGTAAAATCTATCTAAATAAGGCACGAGATAGCAAAATTACGATTGGTGATAATTTTGTATTCACTAGTGGAGAGGCGTTTAATCCGTTGTGTCGGAACATTCGTGGATGCATTTATGCTCCTGTCGGAAGTGTTATCCAAATAGGTGATAATGTAGGCATTAGTTCAGCCTGTATTCGGGCAAAGGAGCGCATTGTGATAGGCAATCGGGTGAAAATCGGTGGAGATTGCATATTGATAGATACGGATGCTCATAATTTGGACTATAGAATCCGGAACTCTGGGGAATTGGATGCTCAAGGCAGAAGCATTGATAGTCTGTCTGCAACCAGTGCCCCTATTATAATAGAAGATGATGTACTCATCGGAACTCGCTGCATCATTCTGAAAGGGGTAACTATTGGTGCCCGTACAGTGATTGGTAGCGGTAGCATTGTTACTAAGAGTATTCCGGCTGATTGTATTGCTGCGGGTAATCCATGTCGCATTATCAAGTGTAAATTGTGTTAGCATAAAGGGGCGAAGCCTCCAAAGCTCCACCCCTCCAAACTAAATTCCCTTGAATTCCTTCACCGCATTAAAGCAAGGACAAGCCTTTAAAGGATTCAAATCATGATGCCCCACTATCAGTGCCTTTGGAACAATAGCCCGCAATTCGCGAAGCAACGCCAGCATAGCCCCTTTCTGTTTCATAGTCCGCGTATCCTTGGGTACACCGTCAGCAGACAGCCCACCTTCATAGCATACGCCAATGGAGTGAGCATTGTGATCCTTGCAATGCGCCCCGATTTGTTCTATCGGTCTGCCACGGTGAATATCACCATCGCGCGTAATATAGAAATGGTAACCAATGTCCTTGAACCTCCGGTGATGAACATGTTCATAGTGGCAAGCCTCGAAATCCAGGTTCCGCCCCTCAGGGGTGGCGGAACAATGGATAATGATCAGAGTAATCTTACGCATACCGGCTAAATGCAGCTTTGTATTCCAATGACCCCGCCTATGGCGGTAGCCACTGCGATGATCACTTTAAGAATAACACTCCAGGTAGATTGTCCGTTTCTGTTGCTCATAATTCAAAATGTTTAAAAGGTTATACATTAGGTTCTTCTTTGGAAGCCAGCAGGTCCGACACCACTTTGCCTTCCTTTTCTGCACGCAAAGCTGCGCTTTGAGCCTTGCGGCTGGCTACAGGCTGGAATTCCAGACCGGCAAAGATAGTCTTCAAATCCTCCCCGGGAATGTACTGGATGTTCACTCCCGTAATGCTGGCGGCGGTAAAGTCTGCCAAAGAATTTGTTCCCTCGCTGATAATCTGGAGACGGAACTTGCCCAGTTCGCCAAAGTCCACCTGCTTTCCTTCCTGAAGGGCGTCCAGCAGGTTGTCCACTGTGGCGGTAAGTACTGCCACCACATCCGCACGGCTCACGGTGGTTTGTGAAGCCACACGTTTGCTGAGCTGCTTCAATGAGGGTTCACCGTTGATCTGTGCCGTAGCATAAGCTTTGGGGCTCACGTCCTTGTTTATTGGATTGGGACGCAATGCAACACTGTAATTTAATGCCATACTGATAAAGTTTTTAATTGGTTAATATTAAATGAACATGACAAAGATAATACCTCGCATACAGGGAAAAGTGAAAAGTGATAAACGGCAATGAAGCCTTGTAACACACTGTAACAGAGTATGAAATAGTATGAATTAAAGGTGTCTTAATACTTGGTGAAACGGGCGTTTTTCATTACATTTGTATCCATGAATAATCCTAAAAAAACAGATGTAATGAATCAAACTGAAATCGTCCCGGAGGAATGGCCTGTAAAACCCTATTATAAACGTGATCTGGCTGTGGCTTATGCTCCCGATATCACTCCTGTTGCTGCATTGAACCGCCTGGCGGCTTGGATCCGCCACAATCAGAAGCTCTGGCAGGCGTTGCTCAATACGGGATATATGAACCGCCAGCGAATATTCACCTCGGTGCAGGCTGAGTTGATTTTCCTCTATCTGGGAAGGCCTTAGGAAATTGAGAATTGAAAATTGAGAATTGAAAAATGTGGGTGGGTTCAAGTAAATGGCGAGTTTATGCATACGTACGCGTTGGCTTATGCGTACGTATGCATCGCCCTACACATACGTACGTGTTGCCTCATGCATACGTACGTGATTTGCAAGACGGGCGGAACTGACTTATACTGTCAGCGGCAGGGACACGGGGACAGTGGGGACAGCCCCTTTTTTCCTCACACACATGCGCGTACATATTATAGCGGGCTAATTCTTATGATACGTTCCCTTGCCATCCACACTCACCAATGCACCTTGTTTGGTAAGCCGTTTGAGCCAGGTGAGCGCCGTGGTTTCGGGTATTCCCCTGCCGTGTGCCTTTTCCAGTAACTGCTGGCGGGTGAACTCGTTCTCCATTCCGGCAAAGAGCATACCCCTGTCCGCCGTACCCCGGCTCTTGACAACGGAGGGGACAAGAAATGAAAGAATATGCGTGGCATGCAGGTAAAGCGGCTCAACAAGAGCGAGCACGGCATTGAAATCATCGTCCGTGATCACCATGTCCCAACGCGGAATAATACGGTCTTTCAGATTATCGGAAGAGATATGCGTGTCAGGCTTCACCAGGGAGCTGTCCTCGAGACTTCGCAGGATAGCCACTACCGACATCATTCGGCAGGCGTTGACGGCAAGGCGGACCACGGAACTGCTCATCTCGTCACCATTAACCATACCGGAACGATGGAACAATTCACTGAACATATGGTTGAACTCTTCCTGCTGGCCGGCTGTCAGTTTCAGGGTAAACAATCCCTGAAGATTCAGCCCGTCCAGGATGCATTTCCATTCCTTGCCCATCAGGCGGAATTCCTCGTCCACGTCCACATCTTCCTCGCCGAACTGGTTTGCCCATTGGGTGATGCGCGGCACGTAATAGAAGTTCTGGCGGGAAAAGAGCCCGTTCTCCGCCGTTGGAATCAGCGGCTTTACCTGTGCGGGCGTTCCCGAGAGGAGTACGGAGAGGTAACTTCTCTGCACCTCCTGGTATTCGCGGTCTGTGCGTCGGTTGTAGGACAGGCGGTCGTGGTCGAAAGCCTTTCGCAGCGTGTCGCTCCAGTTTCCGTATTCGGTTCCTATGGCGGTGGATACGGTGTCCGCCTCGCTTTCGCAGATGATGCCCGTTCCGTTGGAATCCATGATATTTTGCAGGATGCCCGTTCCGGTGTTGTTTCCCGAGATAAGGAACATCCGGTTGGGTGGCAATACAGGAGCTTCCTGATTCTTGCGTTCCTTGCCCAGCGAATCGTAAGCGGCCTTTTCCCGGCGGTATTTCTTCATCGCCTCTTCCACCTCTGCGCGTATCTTTTCGTGTATGGGTTCGATGAGGAACCTGACCCACGTCAACGCGCCCTTTCCCGCGGCGGATGGGCCCACAACGAAGGACTGCATGCAGGGTGCCTGCCACTTCCGGCTGTACAGGCATCTCACGGTGTGGGAGAGGGATGCGCCCAGTACGGTGAGCGCGCCCAGAAGCAATACATCGCGTTGTTCGGGCTTTTTACCGAAGGAGATGATCTTATTCAGGAGCTCCGGCCAGGCATAGTCCTGCGGGAAGGTAGGCAACGGGAAATAGGGTTCGGAGCCTTCGGTGAGCTGTTCCTCATCGTTTGTATCACAGGGAATGTTATTTTTCACCTTATTATATCGCGCGTGCGTGTGTGAGAAATTGGGGACTGTCCCTGCTGTCCCCGTTGTCCCCGTCTTGGGATAGCGGGCGTGAGCGGCAATCTTCACTCCGCATTGTTCGGCGAGGTGGAATACGGTTCCCAGATGTATATCCTCTTTATCGGCATGGAGCGCATTCGAGAACAATGCCTGTGCATTCTTTCCGTCATATTTGGAGGAGAGTGAACATAGTGAAAGGAAATCGTTGCGTCCCGCTTCCCCGCAATCGTTTGCGATGGCGAAAGCCAGTTGTACATATTCGATATAGGTGGGTGCAATATCCGCACCTGCCATGCGGACGGCTTCGGCCAGGCGGCGCAAGTCTTCCAAGGGAGTATTCATATTCATGATAACTATTATTTTTTAATTCTTAATTCTCAATTTTTAATTTCCTACAGTCGTATCAATGCCTCTTCGTTATACGAAAGGAAGCATGCCCTGACGAGATCCTTGCCGGATCGGTCCACGCCCTTGTCGGGATGGTTTTTTCTTATTGTCTTCCCTGTCCGGGCAGTTGGCGTGGGAATCGTAAACCGCTTGTACGTAGTTCATTGCCCAGTGGATGTTTTCGGAGGCATTCTGTTTGGCGTCGGGTATGCGTGCCAGGTCGTAAGGGATGAACGCTTTCACTCCGCGTCCGCTGGGGCTGGTGAATGCCAGGGCGGGGCAGAGGAGCAGGTCGTCAAACAGCTGTCTTTTCAACTTTTCCGCTTCCTCGCGAGAGTTCAGATGGTCTATGTCCACCACGGTCAGTCCCGACGGTTCGGTCATTCTGTCGCTTTTGCGGTAGGAAAAGACACCGCAGGGGGTGACATAAGGCAGGGTTTGTTGCTTGAGCATGCGGTAGGCTTTTTCATCACCGCTTTCTGCTGCCCGGCGCACGGCTTCGGTCAGTGTTTTCAAGCGTTCGTTGTGGGTGATCATTTCATATACTTCCTGTAAGGCTATTTCTTTGTAGGGTTTCAACGTGGGCGGCTGGATGGTTCGTTCGGTGGCATCGTCCTTTACCGGCGAAATGGGCGGCAGGAAGAGTGACATTTTAAATTCGTTCATACGTTTGATTCTTAAAGTTTGCAATTCCTGATGTATGTGTCAGGTCATTGATTTTCAATGCTGCAAAGTTGAATATAATAACTAAGAAAGGTGTGTTCCTGTCCTGAATGGGGACGCGCTAATAATTATTCATATAAAAATAATTTTTTAATCCGATGGAACATTTGAATCCTATCAATCAGGCTCAGCAGTTGGCTGTTGAGGTAGTGAAACGTTTGGGACAGTTGAATTTGCACAGACGTGAGTTGGAGCGTAAGCTTCATGTGGCTAATGGTTTCTTTGCCAAAGCCTAAGATGGAAAAAGTAACATGACGCTTGTTCTTTTTTTTTTGAGGTGAAGGCGATTATAGAGGAGCAGTATGAGAAGCGTATTGAGTTTTACAGGTATGTCAATCCGCCGCTGTCCCGAGGGGCTGAACGTGAGTTGGAGGAGTGGAAGATGAAGGTGAGGGAGATTGTGGGGGTGTAAAGGTGATCTTGCCCGCTATCACCGTTTAATAAGGTTTAGAATCAGATAAAATTTAGTCTATGTTTACTGTTTTAATCTCATGAAACCGATGTTTTGAGAGGAAATATGGTAATTAGACGTTTGCAGATAAGATAAAAATAAGCCAAGAGACGTAATATTTGTAGATGATATTTTCAAACATCATTTACAAGTATGTGTCTTCTTGGAAAAATAAAACTGTTTTGTGGAAAATAAAGTATTGATAAGCGTTGTGACAGTATCATACAATGCTGTTTCGACTATTGAGCAAACCATCCTTTCTGTTATTAATCAGACTTATCCTCACATTGAATATATCATCATTGATGGGGGAAGTACAGATGGAACGGTGGATATAATCAAAAAGTATGCGGATAAAATTGCTTATTGGGTGAGTGAACCGGATAAGGGGATTTATGATGCGATGAATAAAGGAACGAGAATATCCACGGGAGATTTTCTAATTTTCATGGGGGCTGGTGACTTGTTTTATACCTTGGATGTGGTTAAAAATTTTGTGGTACAAATTAGACATTTGAATGTGATATATTATGGGAATGTTATATTTAAAGGTATAGGGAAGAAATATTTAGGCAAATTCAATAAAATTAAATGGGCTACTGCGAATATATCACATCAAGCTATTTTTTATCCCAAGCAAGTTTATGCAACTTATGCATATAACACTCAGTACAGAGTATATGCAGATTATGCATACAACTTGAATTTGTTGAAGGAAAAAGTGAAATTTGTATATATTAATAAAGTTATAGCACTTTATGATATGACGGGCTTTAGTGCAAATAATTGTGACGAGGCTTTTCAGAAAGATTATCGCAATTTATTGCTTAATTCAATAGGTGCTTTTGCTTATTATATTGGAAGATGCATTCGTTGTTTATATTTGATAAAAATAGCGTTGAAGAAATCATTTGTTAGTGTATGAAAGACCATGCTTTTCTTATGAGTAAGAATAAAAAGAATTTAGCAGTAACAATCTATAGTAGTAATAGAATTATATGTAATCCGCTATTTTGTATGTTGTTTCTTGGTTTGTTGTTATATTTTTGTATCTTTTGAATTGGTCTGATAAGTATCCTCCGATATCTTTAAAACTTCTTTCCTTTTTATCCGGAACTTGTTTGCTGTCTCTTGTTTTGGCGATAATAACTCATAAAAAGAAAAGATTTGAATATAAAGCATTGGTCAATCCTCAGATTTATTATAAGTGGATTATGAAACAGACGAAAAGAGTTTACTTACTTTTGTTTGTTGAATTTGTATATTTCCAAACAATCCCTTTATTGTCGTATTTGAAAGGAAATACTGATAACCGCTTATATATGGATTTTGCAATGCCTATCATTCATATATTTGTTCTTAATGGGGTACTTTTATTATTCTATTTTTCATCTTATTGCTATTTTTCTCAAGGAAGAAGGAAAAATAGTTTTCTTAAACCTATGCTGATAAACTTTGCAGGTCCGTTGTTATTTATGAGTAGAGGATCAGCACTTTATATGATGTTTGGATTATTTTTGTTATATCTTATGTCAGGGAAAAAGATTGTTAATGTTATGATATTTTTAATGCCAATGTCTCTTATGGTTTTGTTTTTATTTGGTCAAATGGGTAATCTTAGGATAAATGATCCTGAAGGAGAACTAATTTTACAATAGGGAGGTGCGTCTCAGAAATTTGAAGAATCATTTGTTCCTAAGGAATTTTTTTGGAGTTATGTTTATATTACCTCTCCTTTAGGAAATCTCCAAAATGCAATAGATCAAAAGAAAAATTTTAATGGTGAATCCTTTGGGGTTATACCACTCGTAGTGAATGAAGTATTTCCAATGTTTATCAGTAAGCGTCTTGATATACCAGAACCTAAAGGTAAGTCCAATTATTATGTAGATCCAACTATGGTTGTAGGAAGTACTTATTTTGATGCTTATTTAACTTGGAAATGGTATGGCATGATTGTCGTTTTTTTTTGTTTCATTCTTTTTATGTATTTGTAATGCAAAGGATTATACCTAGGGATAGTGTTTTTCGGGTACCAATGTATGTTGTATTGGCTATCCTTACATTCTTTAGTTTGTTTGATAATATGTTGGTTTATATGGGACTTTTTCCTCAGTTGGTATTTATATATCTATTACGAAAAAGGGAAACGTATATATTAAATGTAAAAAATAGTCGATGAAAAAAAATAATCAGAGGAATATAATATTAGATGTATTAAAAGGATTTGCCATTTATGGAGTTGTAATTGGGCATTGTGATTTATTTCTTTTACCCTCTTTTACGAAAGATGGATTTATATATAGATTTATGTATTCATTTCACATGCCCTTATTTATGTTGCTAAGTGGTTATCTATCCCTGTCTATCGTTAAAAAGACTATAGTGGAAACAATCGATCAAAAATTTAAAAGATTAATTGTTCCTTCAATTACTTGGACTCTATTATCATATTTTATTTTATCTGAAAATATTACCAGTATACTCAATGAGTATTGGTATTTGAAGTGTCTTTTTGTTTGTTCTGTGAGTTATAGTATATGCTATAACTTGATTCATAAATTCTATCTTTCGCATATTATTCTTTTTCTTTTTCTATTGTTAGTACCATTCTCTAGTTTATGGAATTGTGTATATATGTATCCGTTCTTTGCTTTTGGAATGATAATGCGTAAACATGAATTGCTGGAAAAATTTAATAAACAATTATGGAAGAATAAAATATTTATTACTGTAATCTTTGTATCGGCATATTTAATATTGTTTTTAGAATGGAATGGATGTATGTCTCATGACAATTCTCGTTTTAAGTTATTGTATGTCTATAGAGATAATTACTTATATGATGCATATTGTTTTATTTATAGAATTATTATAGGTATGATTGCATCTTGTGCTTTATATTGTTTGGTAAAATCTGTGTATAATAATCAAATGATGACTTTTTTCAAATTTTAGGACGAAATTCAATTGGTATCTATTTAATTCATACTTATTTGATAATTTTATTTTCAAATTTGATAATTGAATTTTCAGTTCCTCGTGTAGTTGTTATTATACTTGTTGGTACTATTATTGTTGTAATTTCAGTAATGATGACATATCTGCTAAGTAAAAAGCAAACTTTCTCAAAGTATTTATTTGGTCAATGAAAATTATCTATGTTATTGTTCTCTATAAATGTAAGTTGGAGAATTCGAAATCTTATCAGTCGTTATTGCAGAACAGTGGTGGAGCTATTTTTGTATATGATAATTCCCCCACTGCTCAAGAGGTGCATAAAGAGAATATAATTTATATACATGATTCCCAAAACGGAGGGTTGGGGGTAGCCTATAATAAAGCAGCCCAATATGCACGTTGTAACCATTTTGACTGGCTGTTGTTGTTGGATCAGGATACAACATTTCAGGAGGGGGCTATTGAATATTACATTAAGGCAATAAATGAATTTCCAGATATAAAGATGTTTGCTCCTATTCATCGGATATCAGATGGACGTTATATTTCACCAACACATTATATATGTAAAGGTTCTCGCCCTTCTCGTATTATGAAGTTCGGTCTGTTAAATTTTAAAGAAGCATCACCCATTAATAGCGGAATAATGGTTGATGTGAATTCTTTTTATAAAGTGGGGTGTTATGATGAGGAAGTAACCTTGGATTTTTCAGATATACGGTTTATGGAGAAGTTTAGAAAATTATATCCTACATTTTATGCAATCAAGGAAGTGGTCTGTTTACAGGATTTTTCTATTGAGGAACGAAATGTTGATAAATTAATGATAAGATATAAAGTTTTTTTGTATTGTGCTTTAGCCTGTAAACGCGAGCACTTGAAGGATTATTTTTCATATTTTTTTGTTACTGTAAAACGGACTCTTCATTTAGTATGGCAAACGCATTCTTTGTCTTTTATGAAAGTTTATATAACTAATTATGTGTTAAGAAAATGATTTCTGTATGTATGGCTTCATATAATGGAGCAATATTTATAAAACAGCAAGTTATATCCATTCTTAGTCAGTTAGAATCGGAAGATGAATTAATAATTTCAGATGATGGAAGTAAGGACAACACACTTGAAATCCTTGTTTCATTGAATGATTCAAGGGTTAAAATATTTAATAATAAAAGTCGGCATGGGGTGGTTCCTAATTTTGAAAACGCCATAAAGAATGCTTCTGGCGATTATATTTTTCTTTCAGATCAGGATGATATATGGCTGCCAAATAAAAAAGAAAAATGCCTATTTTACTTACAAGAAAATGATTTCATATCCCATAATGCATTCATGATAGATAAAAATGGAAAGTTAAGTGGCAATGACTATTTTTCTTTGCGTGGAACACGTTATGGCTATTGGAATAATTTATGGAAAATGGGATATTTGGGTTGTTGTATGGCTTTTAAGAAGGAATGTTTGAAAGATATCTTACCTTTTCCAAAAGATATATTATGGCATGATATGTGGATTGCATCTGTTTTGCATTTGAAATACAAGGGACAACTCCTGAATGATGGATTAATATTATATAGAAGACATGATGCCAATGCTTCACCGACAACACAAAAAAGTCAGTATTCATGGCGTTTTAAATTTCAATATCGTAATTATATTTTTTGCATTCTTTGAAGAGGATGTTCTAAAATTCTTTCCTTTCATTATTGCTCTGATTTTTAATTAATATTACCCTTGTTTATGAAAGTGGTATCTCTTTTAGGTTCGGATTTTGTCGAATCTTGTCGTTTGTTGGCTCAAAAGATTAGTAAGGATTATAATCCAGATTTGGTTATAGGAGTATTAACAGGTGGAGGATATGTAGGAAAGGAAATATTTCACTTTTTGCCACATAGTGAAAAGCAATTGTATATAGAAACAAAAATTCAACGTGTAAATACCAAAACAAAAGAAAAAGGCATCATAAAACGAATTCTCAAATATTCTCCTACTTTTCTTCTTGATTGGATGCGTATGTTGGAGGCTATTGTTTTAGAACAGAAGGCGAAAAGAGAAAATAATCTCAAGCGTGAAGGAGTTATTAGCTTTCCCTCAAATGTAGATTCTTTCTTGAAATCCGAATTTAAAAAAAGTTTTATTAATAGACGATGCAATAGATTCAGGTGCAACTCTACATTTGCTAAAAGGATATTTAGAAGATCATTATGCAAATGTAATAGTGAAGGTTGCAGTTATTACTGTTACAACTCCTAATCCAATAGTCAATGCTGATTATTTTTTGTTTCATGATAGGGTATTGGTACGTTTTCCTTGGTCTAATGATGTGAAGAATAAAAAATGAGAAAAGGCATTGTAATTGATTTGGATGGTAGCTTGATAAAAACAAATACATTCCAGAAATATATTGTGTTCGTAACGAAAAAGGTGATTCGTGTTTTTAGATTCGATATTGCCATAGCTTTGTTTTATTGGGTGGCATTGAGAAAATGTCGTTGTATTACGCATGAAAAGATGAAATATCATGTATTGAGGAGGACTCTCTTTTTTATGAATAGTTCACGTCTTGAGAAATTTGTAGATTGGCTTATGAGTGATATTAATATCTGTGTTAAGAATGTTCTAGAGGTTAAAAGAGCACAGGGTTACTATATTTGCCTTTCTACGGCTGCACCTGAAAGTTATGTGCGGATTATTTCAGATCGTTTAGGATTTGAAGGCTTTTGTGCATCTTCTATTCCCGTGAATAGAGGTGAAGTTTGGTATGAAAATGTAAGAGAGATGAAGAAAAATAACACCTTAAATTTCTTGAAAGAAAGAGATATAAAGATGAGTATTCTAATAACAGACCATTATGATGATTTGCCACTACTATATGAAAGAAAGGAATATAATTATTTAGTAAATCCTTCATTGAAAACATTGAAGTCTTGCAGAGCTGCCGGTATAAAATTTGAACTTTTGATAAGTAAATAATATTAGTAATAAATAATTTGAAATGCATGTCTTATTTCATTTTCGGTGGTACCGGATTCATCGGTACTCACTTGATCTGCTTGTTGCACAAAGTGCACCCTGAAGCAAAAGTCTACAATCTGGATATTGTAAAACCGGGCCTTCCATTGCCGACAGTAAAGGATTATAAACTCGCCTTAAAGGAAGGGAAAGAGCATGCAGCCACATTTATCTATTGTGATGTGCGTCAACCTATCAATTTGCCCAAGGAGGTAAACATTACTCCCGGTGACGTAATCTTCAACTTTGCAGCTGTGCATCGCACTCCCGGTCATTCCGACCCTGAGTATTTTGAAACAAACATTCGTGGTGCAGAAAATGTATGCGCTTTTGCTGAACAGCAAGGCATCAGGAAGATCGTTTTTACCAGTTCCATCGCCCCTTACGGCGCAGCCGAGGAATTGAAAGAAGAAACCACCCTGCCAACACCAAATACACCATATGGTATTTCCAAACTGGTGGCAGAGAAGATTCATCAAGTTTGGCAAGCAGGCGGTGAAGACCGCCAGTTGACTATCGTCCGTCCAGGAGTAGTGTTCGGCAAGGGGGAGAATGGGAATTTCACCCGTCTGTATTGGAGCATTCGGGGACATCGGTTCATGTATCCGGGTCGAAAGGATACCGTCAAAGCCTGTATCTATGTAAAGGAACTGGTGCGGTTCATGCTTTACAGGCTGGAACATCACAACAGTGGGGTAGAACTGTATAATTGCTGCTACGAACATGCCTATACCATAGAGCAAATTGTGGAAGCCATGAAACGTGTAACCGGAATGAATGTCAGTGTGCCCTATATGCCGGGCTGGCTGATCATGTTCGCAGCCGGTATGCTGGGAGTATTGGGTTCCCCTATGGGAATCTGTCCGGCACGGGTAAGGAAGTTGCAAATTTCCACGAATATTTGCGGAAAGAAACTGGCTGCTTCGGGCTATTACTTCTGCTATACTTTTGAAGATGCATTGGCAGATTGGTACAAGGATAATAACAATCAATGTTTAGAATGAGAAAACTGAAATGTATCCTGATAATATGGTTTGTCATGGCTAATGCCGCATATGCCCAGTTCACTTATGGAACAACGGGACTGCTGAATATGCCTACTGCCGATATGCAGCGTGACAAGACTTTTATGTTTGGCGGCGGCTTTCTGGAGAAGCATGCTACTCCGGCACGGTGGACGTATGATACATTCAATTATTATATCAACATAACTATTTTTCCTTGGCTGGAAGTGGCTTATGACTGTACGTTGCACAAGGCAATGGAAGTAGATCCTGCATACGGTTCCGGATTCTGGGTTCCCTCCACGTATGGAAAGTTCGTCAATCAGGATCGTAATTTTGCAATCCGGTTACGGTTATGGAAAGAAGGCTGGTGGAAACCGTGGACTCCACAGGTTGTGCTGGGCGCGAATGATGCTCTCAATAATTCGTGGACGGATGGCAGCAAGATTGAAATGAGTTCTGCCCGAATGAATGGTTTTTATAGTCGTTATTATTTGGCTGCTACTAAACATCTTGTCATGAAAGACTGGGGTGAGTGGGGGATGCATTTGGCATACGTTTATAACAGACGTAAAGATTTTCCATTAAACGGCCCTGCCGTTGGTGTCAACTTTCATTTTATTCTTCCCGGTAGCCAGCCTTTTATCAAAGCTCTCAATAACCTCAATCTTATGGCTGAATACGACTCCCGCACCATTAATTGTGGCTTTGAGTACAGTTTTTGGAAGGATTATATCAATGCGATAGTGGAGTTGAATCGTTGTCGATATTTTTCCGGTGGTTTCGTCTTTAAAATCCATCTGAAATGAGAAATAACGATAAAAGTTTAGATAGAAATAAATCTGAAATACTCCACTACTTCCTTGTATTGATAATAGAAAACAAGGTAAAAAGAGATTCCTGTCTAATGCGTCAAAATAGGACACTAACTAATTTGAACTCTGTTTCACGTGTCTGTGGAATAGAGTGGAAATGTGTGCAGGTGAACTTTTCAAGCTTCACTTGAAATAAAAAAGTATTTAATTAGGATTTTCCGTGTGGTTTTTATTCCTTTGTAAAAAAGAGAATTTATGGTTGGAAATACAAGCATGCAGACTTATGAATATTGCTTAATCAATATGGTTTCTTAACAAATAACCTTTAAATTTAAATCGAATATGAATGACAGAACAAAGGTAGGTTACGGGTACAATGTATTGAATACCTCATACATTGAGCCATCGGGAACAGAAGAACGCTATCCGATTCTTGATCTTCCGGTGAATGCTGTAAAAACGGATTCAGACATTAGAACAGAAATTCTTGTTGCAATAGGTAGTTCTCTGTCGGAGTTATCAACTGATTTTAATGAGGTAATAGGGGTGAAAGGAAAGTATGAACTTTTCAGTGCTTCGGTGGATGTGAACTATAAAAAGAACACCCAAACAAATAAAAGTTATGCTTATACCAAATTGATGGGACTGTATCGGAAAGTGAAACATGTACTAACCAACGGTGATGAATACCAACGACATTTTACGTCTCAGTTTAAACAGGATTTAGAAGGGAACAATGCATTGGGTGCCATTGAATTTTTCAAACGTTATGGCACTCACCTGATAACGGAAATTTCCTATGGGGGGAGGTTTGAAATAGACTTTACTACCGAGATGACAGAGAAAGATACTGTGGAAAATATAAAAATCGATATCAAAGCTGCATATGATGACCTGATTTCGGCAAACAGTACCACCGAATACACCGAAAAGACCAAAAGTATTATCAAAAGAAGTACCTTGAACTTTAAGTGTATAGGTGGTGACGGTACGGTCATAACCTCATTGGACGGATTGAACGGGAAGTATGATACATGGGTTAAGTCACTAAACAATGCGGGAAATCAGGAAATATGTGATATTCCTAATAGGAAGAATCTGGGAAATTCACTGGTGCCGGTCTGGAAGTTTTGCTCTTCTACACAAAGAGCCAATGAATTAGAAAAAGCATTTCAGAAATTATATAAAGAACGGAATAATGGGGGGACAGACATGAAAACAAATCTTGCTAAGTTTGATTACATCATAGATGCGAAAGGTAAAAAAATAAACCTTAACAATGATATGGTTACTGCAGTCACACAGTATTCTGTGAACGAGGCCATGAAGGCATATCTGGATAACACACCTACTGAGATGTGTGCATTTACTCTTTACACGACTGACGAACAGGATAGAAGTGTCTATTTCCAACTCTTCCGTGATACGGATATCCATACAATGCCTTCGGCATTTCCTGAAACAATCAGACAGCAGAAGGACTTGTATACTAAATTGATGGGGCTTAAACTCTTTGATATCCCTGCAGACAAAACCGTCCGTACCCCTCAGCAGACGGATAATATTAAAAAAGCATACGAGGATTATTATTTGATTTCAGGATACCGCTTTATGAGTGGTGTGCCCTCTTTCTATACGAAAGACCAGAAGTTGGCTTTCCGTCCGTTGGACTTGAATCCTTCTTCCGACCCAACGACGGCGGGAGTGCTATATACGCAAAGCTTTAAGGATTTTCAGATTATAGAGCTGAAAGAAAGACATAGAAACTTCATATTCTCGAAATTGCCTCAATCAGATTTTCAAGAGCCTTGGATATATCGCTATTCTGTCAAATTTAGTCTGAAAGATGTGGAATTCAATAAATTGGCGGATAGTGTGAAGGAACAAGTTCGCAATCATTTCCATTTGAATGATAGCCAGGTTGCTTCCTTGTTTGAAATGGCGCAACTAAAACTTGATTTACTTACATTGGCTGTATCTGCCGAGCCTAAAATAGAAGGGATTGAAGAAGAAACACAGGCAAATCTGAAAGTGATTCTTGATAGATATATCAGACAGGATATGGCAGATGCATTTGTGATAGGACATATCATTATTCCTAAAAGCAATACCAAGGATTATTTTTTCCGTCCCAAACGCTATACTTTTTCCGTATCAGATGCTATTGAATACAATGGGGTAAAAGACCCTGACTTGAAGACTCTCAATTATGTAATCAGTTTTGAGGATGATGACCCGATTCCGCAATCTTATAATTGGGAGTGGGTTAAGCCGGCGTTTAAATTGGTGAACTCCGGTGTGATGGCAATTAAGCGTGACCAGATATTTGACCGCTTTAATGAAGATTTCAGAGTCGGTATATTGAAAAAGCTGAGAAAAATTCTCACGGCGACAATGGAAGGCAATCATAAGACCATTTTTGATGTAAAGTGGGTGTATGGTATAAAAGGAGACAGCAGTGAAGATGTCAACAGATTTATATTCAATCCGGACAAGAATCTATATGAATATGCATCTTTTAATGCGGAAGGAAAAAAGGTGGAGGGAATAGACCATTATTCTCATGCCGGTGAGATTTCTTTTTATATTCCACCAGTTGCAGCCGGAACAGCCGATTTTAAATTGCAATATACTATGAAATCAATAGCGCAATGGAGTGAAATAACAAAGGATGGGAAAAAATATCCAGCTATTGTATTTACGGTGGATGTCATTGCTTGGGCTGATGTCATTTATGATTCGGGACACTCGAAAGGGACTGTATATGACCATACTATAAAATGTGGCGTAGGGTTTGATGTAGATGTTGTAGGAAATATTACATTGGTAAAGACAGTGGAGGATATTGCCAATAACGAAACAATGGATAAAAGCGGTTGGTCACAATTCGCTTCATTTGGAGGTATTGATGGCGTTGTGGATGGTGTCTCAGATACGGTGAAAGGCTGGGTGAAAGATGCTGTAGATAGTTTTAAAGGCAGCTTTCAAAAAGATTTCAAACACAATGTGGCGTGGATTATGCCCGGGCAAAAGACATTTTCATTCAATAACGGATGTTTCTCTGAATATGGAGATTTTTGTGTTGAAGTGACGTATAATTAACTAATATGTTACTTCGGAATTACCGCAAGTATATGAAGGTCCGGCTTTTTGGAGAGTGGGGCCTTCATTGGAATATGACGATTGCCCTCCTCAATATAAGTTAGACTCTTGTGTTAAAGAACTCCGGTTAGGAGCTACTTTGAATAAATTCTTTAATGAGAAATATTTGTCTGAAGAAAAGCAAATAT
>Ga0192242_10098_pt1 | contig 43064 bp, 44 predicted proteins | sample Koala_Koa27_J3_FD_131235 | JGI IMG/M metagenome (GOLD analysis project Ga0192242, IMG submission 131235) | Enriched cells from koala feces incubated with labeled cellulose particles, San Francisco Zoo, California, United States - Koala_Koa2-7_J3 ...
TGTCCAAAAAGCATGTTTTAGAACATGCTTTTGTTAAACAAGGTTAAGAATAAGCATTTTATTTGCTGTTTATATGTTGCATAACATAAAAAGCCTTATATTTGCAATGTGTTTTTCATGGTATTAGATTTAAGGTTAACAATGAAGATTGGTTGTCGTGAGACAACCATTTTTTTGCCCTTATATATACGGAATTAAGATACCATAGCCACCTGACAGTTATCTTATCAAACAGACTTACTTATATATAAAACACCGAGTGCTTACAGGTTTTCTTTTCGGAAACTATTCCTAATTAAACCAGCTATTTTTCATTTTATGCATACAGGTTAGGTTGTACCCCCTGGGGTTCAGGGTTATATCCCCGGCATCTTAACCTTGCAATCCCGGGATCAAAAGGTTACAACCCCGGGGTCTTAACCTATCTTCTCTGCAAATATTGAATAATATGTCATGAAAATTTGAGTAAGCTACCTGCATATATTTTTAACTTTCCGTATAACAAAAAAGAAGGCTTTCCAAAAATCGAAAACTTCTTCTTTTAGTTAGTTATTTTCAAACCAGATTTTCATTTAGTGTAAATCACCCCCATAGTTTTATTCGAATGAATATGTTACTGATTTTATTGTCCCGGAAATAGGTAATCTCTTATGATATTCTACTATCTTTGAATGATGCGGGAAGCTCTATATGATTTTTATCTTCAATGTGAAGAACCTCAGCAAAGCACGCTACTGGCTTTGCGAAATATAATATTGGAACATGACCAACATATTTCCGAGACGATGAAATATGGAATGCCCTGTTTTCTTTACAGGAAAAATATTTTCTGTTACCTCTGGATGGATCAGAAAACAAAAGAACCCTATATGCTAATGGCAGAGGGAAACCGGCTAAACCATCCGGCATTAGAGAAGGGAAACCGGGCAAGAATGAAGATACTCCGGACAGATCCCTATGCCGATCTTCCTTTTTCAACAATAAAAGCAATTTTGCAGGAGGGAATTAATCTCTATATAAATGGAATTGTCAAACTAAAATAAATAAAAAGAGTGTCCCAAAAGTCTATATACTCTTTGACAAAGTTAGAGATTATAAGCCCAAAGGGCTTGAATGTAAATAACCGCGGGTTCAACCCGTGGCGGAAAGCAGTCACACGCTATGAACCCCGAAGCGGGTTCAACCCTTTCAGGGTTGTTGTGGAGAGGGTTTGCCTACCCCCCCGGGTGCCTACCCGGGGTTATTGGCTAAGGCCGATCTACGATTCACATGTAACCCCTTTTGGGGTAACTACTTATAACTCATAACTTTTTAAGTTTCTTGTTTTACTTTTGGAACACCTCCTTCCATAAGATTATTTTTGACTCATATACATATTCTCCATATGAGTTTAAACAATGTCTGTATTTTTTGATTATCCAAACATTCCAACTCTATTTTTTATACTTTTGCAGTTGGTTTAACAAGTAAAAAAGACGAAGATGATTGATATGCAAAAGATTCCATCTCCCTGTTATGTGATGGAGGAGGAGCTACTGAGGAACAACCTTTCCCTGATCAAAAGTGTAAAAGACAGGGCAGGAGTCAATATCATACTGGTATTCAAAGCCTTTTCCATGTGGAAGGCATTCCCGATCATACGGGAATATATTCCCTATTCAACAGCCAGCTCCAAATATGAAGCACAGCTGGCGTATGAAGAAATGGGAAGTCTGGCGCACACCTATTCGCCGGCCTATACGGAAGAGGATTTTCCCCTGATCATGCAATACAGCAGTCATATCACCTTTAACTCTCTCTCACAGTTTAACCGTTTCTATCCCATGATCCAGGCAGAAGGGAACCGCATCTCCTGTGGTATACGTATCAATCCGGAATATTCAGATGTAGAAACGGAACTCTATAATCCCTGTGCCCCTGGTTCCCGGATGGGAGTGATCAGTGACCTGTTGGGAGAGACATTACCGGAGGGGATTGAAGGATTCCATTTTCACACATTATGTGAATCGACCTCTTATGACCTGGAAAGAACGTTAGCGGAAGTGGAGAAACGTTTTGGCCGTTTCCTGCCATCCTTGAAATGGTTGAATATGGGTGGAGGACACCTGATGACACGCAAAGATTATGACACGGAACATCTGATAGGATTACTTCAACAGTTTAAAGCTAAGTATCCTAATTTAGAGTTGATTATGGAACCAGGAAGTGCTTTTACCTGGCAAACCGGATTCCTGCTGACTACGGTAGTGGATATCGTGGAAAACCATGGTATCCGGACAGCAATCATAGATGCCTCTTTTACCTGTCACATGCCAGACTGTCTGGAAATGCCTTATAAACCGGTGATCCGCCAAGCAACCGATGCGAAGGAGGGGAAACCAACCTACCGCATCGGAGGGAATAGCTGCCTGAGTGGAGACTATATGGGAGACTGGTCTTTCGACCAACCGCTGCAAATAGGGGATAAGATCATCTTCGAGGACATGATCCACTATACCATAGTCAAAACCAATATGTTCAACGGGATTCCCCATCCTTCGCTGGCTTTGTGGAGCAAGGATAACGAATTGATCCTCTACCGCCGGTTTACTTATGAAGACTACCGTTCCCGTATGAGTTAAGCCTGCAAAGACTTTGTATGTTATTCCAGGGTAAGTATTACCCTGGGCCATCTGATAAAGAACAACCACTAAATGCAATAATATCATGAAAAAGATCACCTTACTTATCCTGGCTGGTTGTATCACACTGGCCACATCCGCCCAGTTGATGGAAAGACCACCTCAAGAGATGAAGCCGCGCATGCGCGTGATTATAGATAATGACTTCGGAGGGGATCCCGACGGGCTTTTCCAGCTTATCCACCACCTGTTATCACCATCCGTCGATATACGGGCCATCATCGGCTCCCACTTGCGTGCAGGAGATGGCTTTGATACTTCTCCACACACAGCAACCCATGCAAAACAACATATCGAAGAGCTGATGGAAATGATTGGTATGAAAGGGAAATATCCAGTGTATGCAGGTTCAAATGCAGGACTGGAAAACCTGGTCACCCCACAACCATCTGACGCAGTGCAGGCCATTATCCGGGAAGCCATGCGTGAAGACACGGATTTACCTTTATATGTGGTTTGTGGAGGAGGACTGACTGAGATCGCCAGTGCCTATCTGACCGAACCCCGTATCGCAGAAAAGCTGATCCTTGTCTGGATTGGAGGGATGGAATATCCGGATATCATCCTGCCGCCACCGGGGTATGCACGGACAGAATATAACACCGCCATTGATATCAAAGCGGCCCAGGTCATTTTCAATGCATCCACTATTCCAGTCTGGCAGGTACCCCGGAATGCTTACCGCCAGACCTTAGTCACGCTGGCCGAGTTAAAACAAAAAGTAGCCCCCTATGGACAAGCCGGAAAATTCCTGGTGGACAAGATTGAATTCCTGCTGAACATGATGGGATCGGAAACCTATATTTTGGGAGACAGTCCGTTGGTGCTCCTGACCGCCCTCCAGTCTATTTTTGAAGCAGACACCTCTTCCAGTGAATATGAACTCCGCCAATCTCCCCGGATCAATGACGAAGGTATGTATGAGATCAACCGGGAAGGCCGTCTGATCCGTGTCTATCATAAACTTGATACCCGCTTGATGTTCGAAGATCTCTTTGCTAAAATGCAAAGATTATTGTCAGGAAATTAAATGCACCGGCTAAATTGTATGAGTAAATGGTGGTCCTGAAAGGAGAGAACTTCTGGCTTCAGAGAAAAACCGGAAGATGAGAATATGAACGAAAAAGAAAACTTTAGGTAAACAACCGGAGTTCTTTATGTAAAAATGTCATATTAAGATGTCAGGAAGGTAAAATTGTCAATTGACCATTATCAATTATCAATTAAAAAACCCTACCTTCGTAGTCTTAAATAAAAGTCAAGTTATTTACTATGGGTATTTTTAGTTTTTTCAGTAAAGAAAAAAAGGAAACTTTAGACAAAGGATTATCAAAGACCAAAGAGAACGTTTTTTCAAAGCTCACCAAAGCGATCGCCGGAAAAAGCAAAGTGGATGATGATGTGTTGGATGACCTGGAAGAGGTGCTGATCACGTCGGATGTGGGAGTGGATACAACGTTGAAGATAATCAAGCGTATAGAGGAGCGTGCCGCCAGGGATAAATATGTGACTACACAGGAACTCACCTCTTTGCTGCGGGATGAAATAGCTCAGCTTCTTACTGAAAACAAAACGGAAGATGCAGAGGGATTTGTGACTCCGGAAGATAAAAAGCCCTACGTGATCATGGTCGTAGGCGTGAATGGGGTCGGAAAAACAACTACCATCGGTAAATTGGCTTATCAGTTCAAAAAAGCAGGTAAAAATGTCTATTTAGGTGCTGCGGATACCTTCCGTGCTGCTGCAGTTGAGCAGTTAGTGATCTGGAGTGAACGGGTAGGAGTGCCTATCGTTAAACAGAAAATGGGTTCGGACCCTGCTTCTGTGGCGTATGATACGCTTAGTTCAGCTGTTGCCAATCAGGCGGATGTGGTGATCATTGATACGGCAGGCCGTTTGCATAATAAGATCAACCTGATGAATGAGTTGACCAAAATCAAAAATGTAATGAAGAAGGTCATTCCGGATGCTCCCCATGAGATTTTGTTAGTGCTGGATGGTTCCACCGGACAGAATGCCTTTGAACAGGCGAAACAGTTTACGGCAGCTACTGAGGTCAATGCTTTAGCTGTCACTAAGCTGGATGGAACTGCCAAAGGGGGAGTGGTGATCGGTATTTCAGACCAGTTCCAGATTCCGGTTAAATATATCGGTTTAGGGGAAGGCATTGAAGATTTGCAGGTATTTAATAAGCGTGTATTTGTCGATTCTCTGTTTGGAGAATAAAATAAACTCCCCTTTTGAGAGGGGCAGGGGGTGTGTCACAGCAATCAGGTTGCATGGATTACGACAGCCCCCCCATTCTTTATAATCCCAATGGGTTATCACGGAGCCTGGCATTTGTAACTCAGTTGTTTTTTTATCCGTAACACACCCCTAACCCCTCTCCAGAGGGGAAATAATGATTTTAACTTACATGAAAAAGAATAAAGTAGATATTATTACTTTAGGTTGTTCCAAGAATCTGGTGGATTCGGAACAATTGATGCGCCAATTTAAAGCGAACGGTTACACGGTGACACATGATCCGGATAAGGTTAATGGTGAGATCGTTGTGGTCAATACCTGCGGATTCATAGGAGATGCACAGGAGGAATCGGTGAATATGATCCTGGAATTAGGTGAAGCGAAGAAGCGTGGTACAATCGGGCAACTATATGTGATGGGTTGTCTGTCGGAACGTTTTCTGGAAGAGCTGACCCAGGAGCTACCGGAAGTGAACCGTTTTTACGGGAAGTTCAACTGGAAAGAGCTGATCTCGGATTTGGGAAAACCTTATTTTCAGGATTTAGCGGCTGACCGTGTCCTGACTACTCCCAATCATTATGCTTATTTGAAGATCGGGGAGGGATGTAACCGTACCTGTTCTTATTGCTCTATTCCGATCATTACCGGACGTTATCAATCGCAGCCTATGGAGGAGATTGAGAAAGAGGTTCGTCTGCTGGTCAGCCAGGGTGTAAAAGAATTTCAGATGATCGCCCAGGATCTGACTTATTACGGACTGGACCGGTATAAACGGTATGCCTTGCCGGAGTTGGTAGAACGTGTTTCAGATATTCCGGGGGTTGAATGGCTCCGCCTGCATTATGCCTATCCTACTCATTTTCCTTTTGACCTGCTTCGTGTGATGCGGGAACGGGAAAATGTGTGTAACTATCTGGATATTGCCCTTCAACATATCAGTGATCCGATGCTGAAACAGATGCGCCGGAATATCACGAAAGAGGAAACCTATGAGTTGATACAACGGTTACGGGAAGAGGTCCCGGGGGTTCACTTACGTACGACCCTGATGGTAGGACATCCGGGAGAGACAGAGCAGGATGTGGAAGAGATGGTGGAATTTATCCGGAAGACCCGTTTTGAACGGATGGGTGCTTTTGCCTATAGCCATGAAACCGGTACTTATGCCTATAAACACTATCAGGATGAGATTCCGCAGGAAGTTAAACAGGACCGTCTGGATTACATCATGCGCCTACAGGAACGCATTGCCGGTGAGATTAGCGAATCTAAGGTCGGCCAGACCTTTAAGGTAATTATTGACCGGGAAGAGGAAAACTTCTATATTGGACGTACAGAGTTTGATTCACCGGAGGTGGATCCGGAAGTGTTGATATCAAAAGACCAGCCACTTTCGCCAGGTAAATTTTATCATGTAAAGATCGATTCTGCAGAGACATTTGACCTATATGCAAAAGCCATTTCTCCCTGTTAATCTAAGCTACGATTTATCTGACCAAATGACTATTAATTAAAAACTGTAAATAGATTTGCCTATTTACAAAAAAATAACTAATATCGCAGATAATTAGGAATTTAAGGCTTTGTAAATGAATAACAAAGAATTGGTAGCAAACTTAAGTAAACGGTTAGGATGGAGTAATCAAGAGGTTACGGACATGTTGACGGGCCTTGGTTCGGTTATTAGTTCCCGTTTGGTAGATAATGACACAGTCTATTTTCCTGGCTTCGGGCAATTTGAAGTAAAGAAGAAAGCGGAACGGATTTCTGTAAATCCGGCCAATGGTAAACGCTATCTCGTGCCACCTAAGCTGGCTCCGGTGTTTAAACCGGGTACTACTCTTAAAAGCAAATTAAAAGAACTTCCTGCTGATGAATAACCGGTTGACCATACAGGATCTGGCCGGGTTATTAGCGAAGCAGACCGGTAAGGAAAAGAAAAGTATTGAGCTTTTCCTGCGGGAATTCATTTCTGTCATCACAGAAGGGGTGTTTACGGATAAGCTTGTTAAGATCAAGGGAATCGGTACATTCAAGATCGTTTTGGTAGAAAAGCGTGAAAGTGTTCATGTCAATACGGGAGAACGAATCCTGATCCCGGCACATTATAAATTCTCTTTCGCTCCGGATAAGGAGTTAAAAGAGGAGGTAAACCGTCCTTTCTCTATTTTTGAAACAATTGAACTCAATGACGGGGTTGATTTCACAGAGTTAGACCATAACCAGGAGATTCAATCTCAGGAAGAAAATGCAGATATTGCAGAACCGGATGGGGTTCAGGAAGAACAGTCCGCATCAGAATTGCTTGTTCCGGAAGAGCTAACTTCCGGAAAGATAGTGGAAGGGGCTAACGTTTCACCGGAAGAAAAAGAGATAACAGAAGAGGCTACGGAGTTTTCTGCTAAGATTGTTTTGGAAAATGAAAAAGATCTTGTTCAGGAAGAAGCGTTGTCTGAGAATATTCAGGAATTGTCTTCTGTCACAGATGAGTCTTTACTTATCCATGAAGGAAATGAGAAAGATCCAGAAGATCATGCTGTCATAAAGGAAATTTCCACTTCAGAGAAAGAGGTGGTCCGGAAAACTGAACCGGAAGTACCTGTGGTATCTCCCGGTCCGGATGAATCAGTTGTCAAAAGTGACATTCTGAAAGAGAATATTAGTTTTCAAAAAATTGATATAGAGGACAATAATAAGAATACAAAAAGTAAAGCTTCAGGTAAAATCTTGTTGCTTTCTTTTCTTTTAATTTTGATCATGTCAGTAGGGATTGGGTATATTTTCAATGATCTTATTCCTCGTAAAGACCGGATCTCACTCACTAATGAAATGACTGCTGAGGTGGTAGTACCCGCGGTTTCAGAAGAGCTGGTTCCGGTAACAGATAATTATCCATCAGAAGAAGAACAAACTTTACCGGAAGAACCAGCCGTGCAGGAACCTGTTCAAACGACTCCGTCTGTTTCCAAACAGGACGTGATTGCCACAGTCAAAATAGAGGCGGGTAGCCGTTTGACCTTAATTTCATTAGAATACTATGGACACAAAATATTCTGGGTCTACCTGTATGAATATAACAAAGCAACGATCCAAGACCCTAATAATATTCCTATAGGAACCCAGATCCAGGTTCCTGCTCCGGAATTATATGATATAAATCCACGTAGTAAAACCTCCCTGGAAAAGGCAGCTACCCTGCAAACGGCTATTTTAACCGGACAATAACTCAGAAAACTGTTATTTTAACTAAAATAAATCAAATGATGAAAGGTGAGTTAGTATTATTTAACTGCCAAAGTTTAATATACGAATTTAACATTTCTATTTTTGTGCATCTAAAATTTAAATATCAAATAAAACACTATAATTAAGAAATTCTATGAGTCAGACAGTAGACATTCGTGAGTTGAATGAACGGATTGAAAGCAAGAGTTCGTTCGTGAACATGATTACTATGGGTATGGACCAGACTATTGTTGGTCAGAAACATTTGGTAGAATCATTATTGATCGGTTTGCTTTCAGACGGACATATTCTCCTGGAAGGGGTGCCTGGATTAGCAAAGACGCTGGCGATTAAAACCCTTGCTTCCCTGATCGATGCGAAATATAGCCGTATTCAGTTTACTCCGGATTTACTTCCGGCTGACGTGCTTGGTACAATGATCTATAGTCAGAAAAACGAAGAGTTTCAGGTGAAACAGGGTCCTGTTTTCGCCAATTTCGTACTGGCGGATGAGATCAACCGTGCTCCGGCTAAAGTGCAGAGTGCTTTGCTGGAGGCAATGCAGGAACGTCAGGTGACTATTAGTGAGAATACTTATAAATTACCGGAACCTTTCCTTGTAATGGCTACCCAAAACCCGATCGAGCAGGAAGGTACTTATCCGCTTCCGGAAGCACAGGTGGACCGTTTCATGCTGAAAGTGATCATCAATTACCCGAAAAAAGAGGAAGAAAAACTGATCATCCGACAGAATATATCCGGAATTAAACCGGACATTAAACCGATCCTTTCGAAAGAGGAGATCCTGGAAGCACGGAAGGTGGTTCGTGAAGTGTATCTGGATGAAAAGATCGAGCGTTATATTGTCGATATTATTTTTGCTACCCGTTTCCCACAGGAACATGGTTTGTCTAACCTGGCAAATATGATCTCCTTTGGAGCTTCACCACGTGCTTCTATTAACCTGGCACTGGCAGCCCGTGCGTATGCGTTTATCAAACGGAGGGGATATGTGATCCCGGAAGATATCCGTGCCGTATGCCACGATGTGATGCGTCACCGGATTGGCCTGAGCTATGAAGCAGAGGCCAACAACCTGACACCGGAAGAGGTGATCAGCGAGATCCTGAATAAAGTTGAAGTACCTTAATTAGGGTAGTTGGTAATTAGTAGTTAGTAGTTGGTGGATTTCTTTTTTCTACCAACTACTAACTACTAACTACTATCTACTCATGCAAAATTCTTTTTGTATGGAAACAAGTGAACTATTAAAGAAAGTTCGTCGGATAGAGATAAAGACCCGCGGGTTGTCCCGGAATATATTTGCCGGACAATATCATTCTGCTTTTAAGGGACGTGGTATGGCTTTCAGTGAGGTTCGCGAGTATCAATATGGGGATGATATACGTGATATTGACTGGAATGTAACAGCCCGTTATGTCCGTCCTTATATCAAAGTCTTTGAAGAAGAACGTGAGCTGACCGTGATGTTGATGATCGATGTTTCCGGGAGCCGGGATTTCGGTTCGGTGAATGTGATGAAAAAAGAGATCATTACGGAACTGGCGGCCACCCTGGCTTTTTCTGCGATCCAGAATAATGATAAGATTGGTGTGATTTTCTTTTCAGATAAGATCGAGAAGTTTATACCTCCTCAGAAGGGGAAAAAGCATATTCTTTATATTATCCGCGAACTGATCGATTTTCAGCCGGATGATAAAAAGACAGATATCAGTCATGTGTTGAAATACCTGACCAATGCTATTAAGAAACGGTGTACGGCTTTCCTGATCTCTGATTTTATTGACAAAGGGAATTTCAAGGATGCACTGACTATTGCTAACCGAAAACACGATGTGGTAGCTATTCAGGTCTATGACCGTCGGGAAACAGAACTTCCTCCGGTCGGACTAATGAAGATCAAAGATGCCGAATCGGGTGAGGAGCGCTGGATTGACAGCTCTTCCAAACGGGTAAGGGATGCTTATTCCCAGTGGTGGAACAACCGCCAGGAGATGATGAGCGATACCTTCAAGAAATGCCGTGTCGATTCCGTTTCTATCCGTACGGAGGATGATTATGTAAAATCATTAATTGCTCTGTTTGATAAACGAAATTAAAAGCATGCAAATGAAATTAATAAATAAAGGTGTTCTGATCCTGATTTGTTTCCTGACCCTCATGGGTACCGGAAAGGGATGGGCACAGAAAACCTTGATCGATGTAAAGATTGATGAAGCTGCTATACTAATCGGTAAACAAACCATACTTCATTATACGGTTACAACGGATAATGGGAAGGATGTGCGGGTACTGATCCCACGGGATACGCTGATGCGTGGGGTAGAGGTACTGGCTGTTTCCACTCCGGATTCTGCTGTGATAGAAAATAATCGTCTGGTGATCCAACAGGATATCCTGATCACTTCGTTTGATTCCGCGTTGTATCTCTTACCTCCTTTACGGGTGGTGGATGGAGTGGATACGGTCTATTCGAACCAGGTAGCCCTCAAAGTGTCTACGATTGATGTGAATGCGGATGCTCCGGAAGAGTTCTACGATATTAAAACAGTCTGGAAGCCACCGTTTGTATTTGCAGATTATTTCCCGATCCTGTTCGGGCTGATCCTGGCTGTGTTCCTGATCTGTGTGATCGGATATATCATCCAGAAACTCCGTAACAGAGAGTCTATTCTTCCTGTGAAGAAAGCTGCTCCGGCCTTACCTGCCCATGTGCAGGCGGTGAAGGAATTAGATGAAATCAAACAACAGAAATTGTGGCAGCAGGGACGGAATAAAGAGTATTACACGTTGATCACAGATACGTTGCGCCGGTATATTGTGAACCGGTATGGCATCAATGCAATGGAGATGACCTCCGCAGAGATCCTGGATATCATCCGCCGGGAGAATGGCGCTGATTCAGTGTATGCAAACCTGAAACAGGTACTGCAATTGTCAGATTTTGTAAAATTTGCCAAGATGAATCCGCTGCCGGATGAGAATGATCTGAGTATGATGAATGCATATCTGTTTGTAAACCAGACCAAGCCAACGGAGGTGACCCAGCCGGAAAAGACCGGGGAGAAAACTGGTGAAGCAAATGAATCACAATTAACACACGAATAAAATGGTATTTGCAAATCCTACATATCTGTATTTATTATTGTTGCTGATTCCGCTGGCCGGATGGTACATCTGGAAGTTGCGCAAGAGCCAGGCCAGTCTACAGGTCTCTTCTTCACAGGCTTTTGAGGCACCGGAAGCAACCTCTTATAAAGTATATCTGAGGCATGTCCCTTTTATATTACGGATGGCAGCCATTGCTCTACTGATTGTTGTACTGGCACGTCCGCAATCCACCAATAGCTGGCAAAACTCTTCCACGGAAGGGATCGATATTATGCTGGTAATGGATATTTCCAGTAGTATGCTGGCGGAAGACCTGAAACCGAACCGTCTGGAAGCATCGAAAGATGTGGCCGCTTCGTTTATCAATGGCCGTCCGAATGATAACATTGGTCTGGTAGTGTTTTCCGGTGAAAGTTTCACCCAGTGTCCATTGACCACAGATCACACAGTATTGCTGAATCTGTTTAAAGACATCCACTGTGGTATGATCAATGACGGGACAGCGATCGGTTTGGGGCTGGCCAATGCGGTTAGCCGTATCAAAGACAGCCAGGCTATCTCCAAAGTGATCATCTTACTAACAGATGGGGAGAACAATATGGGTGAGATCGCTCCGATAACGGCTGCTGAGATTGCCCGTACGTTTGGTATCCGTGTCTATACGATCGGAGTAGGAACCAAAGGAGAAGCACCTTATCCGTTCCAGACCGCTTTTGGTGTGAAATATCAGAATATTCCCGTAGATATTGATGAGCCTACCCTGAAGCAGATTGCTTCCACTACCGGTGGACAGTATTTCCGTGCTACAGATAACTCCAGTCTGAAAGGTATCTATGCGGAGATTGATAAAATGGAAAAGACCAAAATCAGTGTGCAGGAGTACAGTAAAAAACAGGAAGAATATAAATACTGGGCTTTATTGGTCTTTGGTTTATTGCTGTTAGAAGTTATTTTTAGAAATTCATTGTTGAGAAATATACCATAAATTAGAAAGGCTTATGTTTCGTTTCGCAAATCCGGACTTTTTATATCTGCTTTTTCTGATCCCGGTCGTGATCCTTTTTTATATTTATACGATCCTCCGGAAAAGAAAAGCACTTAAAGCATATGGTAACCCGGCGTTACTCTCAGAATTGATGCCAGAGGTGTCCTACAAACGCCAGCATTTGAAATTCTGGATCTTATTAGCGGCTCTGACAGTCGTGATCTTTATCATTGCCGGCCCTCAGTTTGGTTCTAAACTGGAGACCGTCAAACGGCAGGGTGTCGAGATCATGGTTTGTTTAGATGTCTCCAATTCCATGTTAGCAGAAGATGTAGCTCCTAACCGTCTGGATAAATCCAAACAGATGCTGTCCCGTCTGACAGACGGACTGACGAATGACAAGGTGGGGCTGATCGTGTTTGCCGGGGAAGCATTTACGCAGATCCCGATCACTTCGGATTATATCTCAGCAAAGATGTTCCTTTCCTCTATTTCGCCTTCTATGGTTTCCAGCCAGGGAACAGCGATTGGCGCAGCGATTAATCTGGCTGTCCGTTCGTTCACTCCCAGTGAAACCTCGGACAAAACGATTATCATTATCACAGATGGGGAAGACCATGGAGATGATGCGATCGGTGCTGCGACAAAAGCGGCTGAAAAGGGTATACGGGTAAATATCGTAGGGATGGGATTACCGAACGGGGCTCCAATCCCTATCGGTGGTAACAATAATTTCATGCGGGATAAGGAAGGGAATGTAGTGATCACCAGGCTAAATGAGCAAATGTGCCAGGATATTGCCGCTGCCGGACAGGGAATGTATGTGCGTGCGGATAATACCAATTCTGCTTTGAAAGCACTGCAGAATGAGATTGATAAGATGAATAAGTCGGAAGTGGAGAGTAAGGTCTATTCGGAATTTGACGAACAGTTCCAGACGTTGGCCTGGATCGTTCTGTTCCTGCTGATCGCAGAATTTCTGACTCTGGATCGGAAGAATCGGATATTCCGGAAAGTTAAACTATTTTCTTAATGAATTGGAAATGATGAGACATAGTATGCAGAAAATAGGATTATTAGTAATGGTTGGTTTATTAGCCTCTGGTACTGTGTACGCACAGAAAGCGGAACGAAAAAATGTACGGGCTGGAAATAAACAATATAATAACGAACAATATACGGAAGCGGAGATCTCTTACCGGAAAGGGCTGGATGTAAATCCCCGTTCTTTTGAAGGTACTTTTAACTTGGGGAATGCACTTTATAAACAAGAGAAGTTCCCCGAAGCGGCTGAACAATACCAGTTACTGGCCGGGCAGGGAGAGAAGTTATTGATGGATGATCCTGCCAATGCTGAAAAATTGGCACAGGTATTCCATAATTTAGGAAATATCAGCATGTCGAATAAAGACTATGCACAGAGTATTGAGGCTTATAAACAGTCATTAAGATTAAATCCTTCGGATGATGAGACCCGCTACAATCTGGCTTTGGCACAGAAATTGCTGGAAGATCAGGAAGGAGACGGTGGTGGCGGTGGCCAAGATGAGAACCAGGATGACCAGGAGCAGGACAATCAGGAAGATCAACAGCAGCAACAGCAACCACAACAAGATCAACAGGACAATAAGACTCAGGAAGATGAACAGCAACAGAACGAACAGATGAGCCAGGATAATGCTCAGCAGATATTGGATGCTTTCCTTCAGGATGAAAAAGACACTCAGGAAAAAGTGAAGCAGGCACAGCAACAACAGCAACAACGCCGCAGAACAGATAAAGAGTGGTAATGTTAATATAGTAACCGAAAAACGTATAGATATAATGAGGAAATTAGTTTTCTTATTTGCTTTTTTTCTTTCACTTGGAATGATCACGAATGCTCAGAATGTAGTATTCAAAGCCTCTGCTCCGGAAGCCGTAGCTATGGGACAGCAATTTCGCCTGACCTTCACGGTGAATGCGGATGGAAAGGAGTTGAGACTACAGGAAGAGATCCGGGATTTTGAGGTGTTGATGGGACCTTCCCAATCCCGTTCTCATAGTACACGTATTATAAATGGCCAGTCCACGACTGAAACGAGCACTACGTTTACGTATGTATTGATGGCAAAAAAGGAGGGTACGTTTAATATTCCTCCGGCTGTAGTGAAAGTAAACAATTCCAATTACACATCCAATGGACTGACTGTCAAAGTCCTCCCGGCAGATAAAGCGGCAGAAGCGGGAAATAGCCAGACACAGGAAGGAAACGCGCCGGCTGTCAGTGATAATGATATTTTTATGCGGATGACTGTTTCGAAGAATAGTGTGTATGAGCAGGAAGGTTTTTTGGTTACTTTTAAATTATATACTTTAGTAGATCCTTCTTTCAGAAGTTATAAATTTCCCGAATTTGAAGGTTTTCTGGCTCAGGAGGTTGAACTTCCGGAAAATAAACAGTTTACTCTTGAAAACTATAATGGGCGTAATTATCAGTCTGTTATACTGAAACAAACGGTTTTATATCCCCAGCGTTCCGGTAAGATCACCATTGAAGGCGGACGTTTCGAAGCAATTGTAAGGGTACCCACCCAGCAAAGGGTAAGAAGCATTTTTGATGACTTTTTTGCTACTTACCGGGATGTGAATAAGACATTAACAACTGCACCCGTAACCATTGATGTAAAACCACTACCATCCGGCAAACCGGCTTCTTACTCCGGAGGAGTAGGGGACTTCAATATGACTGCCAGTATCAGTTCGGATCATGTAAAGGCGAATGAAGCAGTTACAGTTAATATTAAGATTGATGGTACCGGAAATATTCGTTTGGTAAAGAATCCGGAAGTGATTTTCCCTAATGACTTTGATGCGTATGATCCGAAAGTTGAAACAAATATCCGTACGACTGCGGCAGGTGTAAGTGGCAGCAAGATGATCGAATATATGGCAATTCCTCGTTATGGAGGAGATTTTGAGATTCCGGCTATCCAGTTCTCTTACTTTGATCTGAAAAGCAATTCCTATAAAACATTGACGGCTGGTCCTTATAAGCTACATGTAGAGAAAGGAGAAGGAGGAGATACGAATTCCCCGGTGGTTTCCAATTTTGGTAACCGGGAAAATGTAAGGTATCTGGGTCAGGATATCCGTTATCTGAAAGTAAAAGGATTTAACTTTGTTTCCAAGAGCGATATTTTCTATGGATCCTTTATGTACCTGTTATGTTATCTGATCCCTGCAATTCTGTTTATTGTATTCTTTATAGTATATAGAAAGCAGATCAAAGAGAATTCAAATCTGGCACTCGTTCGTACGAAGAAAGCAAATAAAATGGCTGTTAAGCGTCTGAAAATTGCCGGGAAGCTATTGAAAGAAAACAAACGGGAAGAATTCTATGAAGAAGTGCTGAGAGCATTGTGGGGATACCTGAGTGATAAGCTGAGCATACCTCAGGCAGATCTTACTAAAGATAATGTGGAAGTTGAACTGAATAAGTATGGGGTAGATGAGGCATTGATCAACGAATTTATGGAGATTCTGAATACATGTGAGTTTGCCCGGTATGCACCTTCCCAGGGACATGAAGAGATGGATAAACTATATGAAATGACAGTAGATGCGATTGGAAAAATGGAAAATACGATCAAGAAGTAAAAACATGCAGTGTAACAATTATATGAAAAAGATACTTTTTTGTTTATTCGTTCAGTTCTTTGTCTGGAACACTTTTGCGCAGGATCTGGCGATCAAAGAAGCAGAAGTGGCCTATACAAAAGAAGATTATCAGACAGCAATTCAGTTATATGAAGAGATCCTTAGTACCTACGGTGAATCTGCACCAGTCTATTATAATCTGGGAAATGCGTATTATAAAGCAGGGGAAGTTGCTCCTGCAATCCTGAATTATGAAAGAGCTTTACTTTTGGAACCAGGTGATGCGGATATACGTTTCAATCTGCAAATGGCCAGGCAACGGGCGGTAGATAAGATCGAACCCCTTGGTACATTTTTCCTGACCCGTTGGTTCAAAAATCTTGAAAATATGGGAGGAGCAGATTCCTGGGCCAGATTAGGGATCGGTAGTTTTATCCTGTTCCTGGGTTGCTTGTTGTTATTCTTTTTCTCACGTTGGATCCGTTTGAAAAAAATTGGTTTTTATTTAGGTTTTATATTTTTGATTATTACTATCTTTGCAAACATATTCGGCTATAATCAAAAATATGAATTAGTACATCGTGATAGTGCGATCGTATTTTCACCTACCGTAACTGTAAAAAGTTCCCCGGATGCAAGCGGAAATGACCTGTTCATTCTGCATGAAGGAACAAAAGTTCATATTAAAAGCACTTTGGGAGAATGGAAGGAAATAGAACTGGAAGATGGCCATGTTGGATGGATGCCGGGTAAAGATATGAAAGTTATCTAATACTATTTTTTTATTTATTACAATCTAACAAACTAAATGCTTGAAAAAATACTAGTACATGAGCGTGAAGCGTTTCTTCTGATGAATGGCAGCGACTCTATTTTCTTTGACAGGTTTATGTGGCTTTACTCTGGTAAAGTGGTATGGTTACCTTTAGCGGTTTTTATTCTTTTCGTTTTGATCTATAAGAATAAATGGAAGGAATCGTTACTAATTCTTCTGGGTATTGTGCTGGTCATCACTTTATGCGACCAGTTTGCTTCTCATCTTTGTAAACCCCTGTTTACCCGTTTCCGGCCGACTCACCATCCGGATTTTATAGATCAGGTGAAGACTGTGTTTGATTACAGAGGAGGGAGGTATGGTTTTATGTCCAGTCATGCAGCGAATGCATTTGGCTTTATTACTTTTATTTCACTTATTCTACGGAACCGCTTATTGACTCTGTCCCTATTTTTCTGGGCTACGTTAATGGCCTATACCCGTATTTATCTGGGAGTTCATTTTATTTCGGATATTGTTCCCGGGGCTATTATAGGCACTATTTTCGGTTATCTGGTGTACCGGATCTATCTTCTATCCCGTCCATATCTGATGAGAAGGGGAGAGGAGCATCGCTCATTTGCTTATACTGTATATGCATTAAATCCACCTCAACTGATCGTTATGGGGATCTTCTCTACTATCCTCATTATGCTTGCTTTCAATGCACAATTAATACACTTTTTGGCCTGATCTATAGATTACATGCCGTAAAGCATGTTTATTTATTGTAAATATTTTTGTTCTAATAAGAGATATTCACTAAGTTAGTGGCAGAGAAATAAACAAAAGTATTAATCTTCAAAATAAGGGAGCCATGACAAAAACGATCACATTTAACGAATTGCGTAAAATCAAAGACAGTTTACCAAACGGTACATCCCACCGTATCGCAGATGAATTGGGTATTTCAGTTGAAACTGTCCGCAATTATTTTGGTGGACACAATTATAAAGATGGTAATAGCTGTGGTATTCATATCGAACCGGGACCAGATGGTGGGTTGGTGATTCTGGATGACACAACGATTTTAGACCGTGCTATACAGATCCTGGAAGAAAGTAAGGAGTCTGTGGCACCTGAAGCGTAAGAAAGTTTACAACCTCTTTAGATAATCCCATAGCTGAAAAATAAAGAGCTATGGGATTTTTTTATCCTCAACATTTTATAAATTGCTATTGTTTAACTAATAAAAAATAGGGTTATGGAAGACAAATTGATAACATTAGCTATCCACACGTATGAAAAAGCCCAGATCCTTAAAACGATCCTGGAAACGGAAGGCATAGAAGTTTATATTCATAATGTAAACCTGATCCAGCCTGTGGTATCCGCAGGTGTTCGTGTGAGAATTAAAGAAAGTGACCTCCCCAAAGCACTCCGGGTAATTGAAGATAGTCATTGGTTGGAAGATAATGAAGAAGACCTGGTCGAACCGGATAAACGTAAGAAAAAGATCCTGATCCCGGTAGATTTCTCTGACTATTCCCTAAAAGCCTGTGAAATCGGATTTAATTACGCTGCCAAGATCGATGCGGAGGTTATGATCCTGCATGCCTATTATGCCCCTTATTTCCCGATGGCTGTACCGATGGGAGATACATTAGCCTATCAGATCGATGATAACAAAGAGTTAGGAGTAATCCTGAACCGTGTAAGAGCAGATATGGATAATATCTATAATTACATCAATCAAAAATAGCTTTAGGAGAGTTGCCTAAGATAAAATATCATCATGTTCTGCGGGAAGGACTTCCGGAAGAAGAGATTATTGCCTTTGCCAAAGAATATAATCCGACCCTGATCATCATGGGAACCCGCGGAAATAGCCAGAAAGACCTGGATCTCATAGGTAGCGTAACCGGTGAAGTGATTAACCATAACCGGATTCCTGTTCTGGCAATCCCGGAAAATATCCATTATAAGAATCTGGAAGAGATGAAAAATGTAGCTTTCGCCACGTCCTATGTTCAACAGGACTTGGTTGCCTTCGATGCATTTATGAAGCTCATTGAACCCTATCAGATAAAGATTCATCTGTTTAATATTTCTACTACCCGGGATGAATGGAATGAAATTCGTCTGACAGGCATACAGGAATATCTTAAAAAGCAATATCCGGATGCAGAGATTGATTATACGGTACTGAATGATGGTGATCTGTTACAGGCTATTGATTCATTTGTGCAAAGTAAACAAATTGACCTGATCGCATTAAGTGCGAAACGCAGAAATATCATTGCAAGGATCTTTAACCCAAGTATCGCCAGAAGAATGTTATTCCATAGTGAAACACCTTTGTTGGTGATCCATGCTAAATAAATTAATGTTTTTTTTAGAAAGTCGGGGGAACTATCTAAAACAGACGTTTGTTATTATAGTACCAAAGGGCAACAAGCCCGAATTATTACAAGTAGTAGTATTTGTTTTTTCATATAAGTAGAGTTTGTTATTTGTTTGGTCCGTGTGGAACTGTGAAGTTCTACACGGACTTTTTTATAGGGGGGTAGTATGTAAATTTGTAGGATTTGCGATTCCATAATCGCAATCGAAGATCGGCCTTACAGGCCAAATCCTGCTTATGTATTATTCCCTTTATGTTTAATAGGGTTGGATATTATTGTTTAATAATAAATCCCCATAATTCTATTAAACATAATCGTAATTATGCAATTCGCATCTAACTATTTTTATATACGCTACAATCTGCTTTTTAAATACAAGCAAACAGAAGTTTAGAATCAGGTTCTTCTCATGAAGTTAAAAAGATTCCTGTTCTTTTTCTTTTAAAGGACCTTCGTGAAAAATAAATGTAGTTGCACCGATTGTTATAATTTCACCTTCTTCAATTCGTACCTGTTCTTTTTTTCCCAGACAGGTACTTCGGATAAATGTTCCTGTGAGACTTGGAAAATCACGTAGCGTATAGATCAGTTCATCGTGTTTGTTTTGTCTGACATTGATCACACAATGTTTTCTTCCCATACTTGGGTCTGCTGTGATAATTGCTGCGTCTACACCTTCTGTATCTTTGTTTCTTCTTCCAATTACATTATCACCTAAAACTAATGGTAATTCCTGTTTAAAAGTGAAGCTATTTTCAATGACTGTAATATAGCCATAAGTAAAATCCGGTTCCTTCACCTCTTTCTCTTTTCCTGAATCTGTTTTGATGATCTTTCTACCTAATTTGATTTTAAATTGTGCACTACATTGCGGACAAACAAAGACTAACACTTTGCCTTCCGGATATTTGGTTTCATCAAAAGATATTTGATTATCACATTTTGGACAGAATACCCGCTTCATATTTCTTTATTTCTATTTTGCCACAAAGATACGTTATTTCTATTAAACCCCGAGATCTACAATTATTAGGATTCCAAAGATACATTGGCTAAAATGAATAGGAAATAACGCAGAAAGTGTGTTTATTTCGTGTTTCTTAATGGATTTCTCGAATAATAATACGGTTGGTAGGACTTAAATTTGTAAAAGGAAAAGAATTGTCAAGATTAATTAACTTTCATGGTTGGATAACTTACTGAAGATGAATTAAATATTAACAGAACAGATAAAATAAATAAGACTTTTCTATGTTATATAATTCAGTATTCTGTAAAACAATGGAGAAAAGTACGGTAAAACAAATGCGCTGAGACAATTATTTAGGAGTACATCAGATTTTGCGTAGATGAATTATTAATTGGTAAGACGAGGTTGAAACGAATAAAGAACCATATGAAATTGGGAATGAATGGTAGCATACGTCAAACGGAAACAGAGGATGCATTACCTGTTATTCAAAAATTATCTTTTAGAAAAGAGGAACAGGTAGCATATAACAATGCGTACGCCAAACTGGTTTTTATGCTGGAGGGTTCCCTCCTTCTCTCTTTAGAAAATAAACCGGCTTTTCTTCTTCAGGTCGGACAGGTTGTGTTTATTCCTCCTCATACATATACCGGTATCCAAATACGGGAAGATGTGGAACTTATCATCAACCGGATTTCTGATTGTATGGGAATGTGTAACCAGATTGGTTTAACAAAAAAAAGACTGGACTGTACCTTCTATTTCTTATACCTGTAATCCATTACCTATCAAACCAGCTACCGGATCGTTTATCAAATCTTTAGCCGGATTTCTGGAAGATGGACTGTTAGACCGGGATTTCCATGCACTGAAAATAGAAGAGTTATATTATATTCTGAAGTATTACTATACGACAGATGAGTTAAAAAAGCTCTTTCATCCTATCCTTTCCCGGAACTTTACCTTTGCGCATTTTGTCCTAAATAATTACATGAAAGTAAAAACAGCTAAAGAGTTGGCAAAGCTTTCTCATTACAGTATTTCGGGCTTTGAAAAGGAATTTAAAAATATATTCGGAGACTCCCCCTATCATTGGATGTTAGAAAAGAAAAGCCGGAAGATTTACAGTGAAATAAAAAACACAAATAAACCGTTGAAAAATATTGCTGAGGAATTTGGTTTCGTTAATTTATCCCAGCTATGCGATTTCAGTCGCAGGCACTTTAAAACGTCTCCCGGAAAAATCCGTAAAAATACCGGGAACGTAGATTAGGTTTATGAACGAAGTATAATGGCAGTAGAATAGGTTGGAGCTCCCCGCTCCCCTATTCTACTTTTTTTATTTCACTTTAAAGAATTTATCTGTTAAATAATTTTCCCAGCAGATCTTTTCTTCCAAGCCGTTGCAGGGATTGAGTAATCTGATGGCGGAACTCCGGTTTATACCAGAAAAAGTACTGGCGTTGAGCTAATTTCTGTTCTTTTGTACGAGCCGTATAAACTTTTTCCAGCGTATAAGGATGGTAACCGGTATAATACATCTCCGTTGCTAATGTCATAGGTGTTGGAGTAAAATCCTGAATCTGTTCCAACTGGAAGTTCATCTGCTTCGTTTGAACAGCTAATTCGGCCATATCTGCTTCCGTACATCCCGGATGGCTGGAGATGAAATAAGGGATCAGCTGTTGTCTTAACCCCTGTTGCGCATTTACACGGTCAAAAATCTTTTTAAAAGATCCAAACTGCTCAAAACCAGGCTTTCTCATATGTCTGAGCACAGTGGATTGTGTATGTTCCGGAGCAACTTTCAGGCGGCCTGACACATGCCGGGCAATCAATTCCTCTGTGTAGGTACGTGCAGCCTTGTTCATCCTTTCATCTTCAAAACGATGAAGCAAAAGATCGTAACGTACGCCACTACCAATAAACGACCTTTTGATCCCTGGTAAACGATCTACTTCCCGGTAAATATCCAGTAAAGGAGTATGGTCTGCATTCAGATTTTTACAAACGACCGGAAATATACAGGAAGGCTTTTTACACTTACAGCAAATATTTTCATCTTTTCCCTGCATCCGGTACATATTTGCCGATGGGCCTCCAAGATCACTCAGATATCCTTTGAAATCTTCCATGCCCGTAATCGTTTTTACCTCTTTCAGAATAGACTCCTTGCTCCGCGAAGCGATAAACTTTCCCTGGTGAGCGGAGATCGTACAAAAAGCACATCCACCGAAACATCCCCGGTGAATATTAACAGAAAACCTGATCATATCAAAAGCGGGGATCGTTTTCCCTTTATATTTAGGATGAGGTAAACGGGTATAAGGCAGATCAAAAGATGCATCGATCTGCTTTTCTGTCATAGGAGGAAAAGGAGGGTTCACCACAATTATTTGATTTCCTACCCGCTGGAGAATACGGGAAGCATCATATTTATTGGATTCCTCTTCTATATGCCGGAAATTCTGAGCCTGTTTCATTTTATCCTTGAGACATTCTTCATGCGAAGCTAAAACAATGTCTTGCGGCAGAGGATCTACACCAGTAGCCAGATAGGCTGTTTGCGGAATATCTTTTATTTCCCGGAAAGGAATCCCTTTTTCAAGCCTGCTTACCAACTCCTTAATGGGTAACTCTCCCATCCCATAGATCAGCAGATCAGCCTTACTTTCTATCAGGATACCCGGTTTCAGTTTATCCTGCCAGTAATCATAATGAGTCAATCTCCGCAAAGAAGCTTCTATCCCACCTAACACTACCGGAATATCCGGATAAAGCTCCTTCAGAATATTCGTATATACAATACTTGGATAGTCAGGACGCATACCCGGACGTTTATCAGGTGTGTAGGCATCATCACTCCGGAGACGCTTATTCGCTGTATAATGGTTAATCATAGAATCCATCGCTCCCGGCGATACTCCAAAGAATAACCGGGGTACGCCCAGCTTCTTAAAATCCCGGTAGTCTCCCCGCCAGTCCGGCTGGGGAACAATCGCCACACGCAAACCTTCCGCTTCCAGTGTGCGTCCGATAACTGCGGCTCCAAAGGAAGGATGGTCCACATACGCATCTCCTGAAAACAAAATCACATCAATATAGTCCCAGCCTCTTGCTTCCACCTCTTTTTTTAGTAGTAGGCAGCCAGTCCTGCGGTCTCAATCCATTCATTCCACAAAGATAGTCATCAATTCATAAATTTCTTTCCGGATAGAGATCATTCCACCATGCCGGTTGGTCTTTTAACCATTTGTCAAACCAGGCAAAAATAGTATTTTGCCATCCGATCCGTTTTTTATAAGCGGTTATACCATGATTTTCTCCTTCTACCTGAATAAATTCGACTGTCCGTCCTAACAACTTCAGGGCCGCGAACATCTGGATACTTTCCCCTATGGGCACATTTGTATCCGCACTTCCATGCAATAAGAGTAAAGGAGTCTGTATCTTGTCTGCATGGAACAAAGGACTTTGTTCTGTGAATAATTCCGGATTGTTCCAGGGATAACTGTCAGCGTTTGCTACGGAACAATACCCATATCCCCAATATCCTTCTCCCCAATAGCTGCTCAGTGCACTGATACCGGCATGGCTGACAGCTGCGGCAAACAGATCCGTACGGGTCTGAAGATATTGGGTCATAAATCCTCCGTAGCTGGCACCTATACAACCGATCTTTTTATCATCCACAAAAGAATGTTCCCGGCAAAATTTCTCAGTACCATAGATGATCTCATCAGCCGTGCGTTTTCCCCAGGCATTCACATGGCGGGAAGAAAATTCCTGTCCGAATCCGGTCGTTCCACTGGGATTAAGGGTATAAACCACATATCCCAATGCGGCATACATATGCATGGAGTAACGGGCCTCTAACATCCGGTTGGTCGGAGAAGTCCCTCCATAATAATAAACAATCAGCGGATATTTTTTATCCGGATTAAAGTTTGGAGGTAAATAGTAACGCCCCTGGATCGTAGAACCTTCTTCCATCACGAAATCCCAGTCATGCACCTCTCCTAACCGGACATCTTTCAATCTTTCAGCAGACAGGTCATTCACCAGGCGGTTTTTATTACTCTTCAGGTCATAGGCATATAAACGGTTTGCATTGGATGCACTTTGTCCGTAATAATAGAGTACAGGTGCCTGATCAGCAATGGTATAAGAAGAGATCACATCTTCCGTCACCACTAACGGAGTGATTTTTCCCTTCACCGGATCACACCGGAAGATCTGTTGACGGTCCTGGTCTTCAGCCAGCAGATAGATCTGTTTATCATATTTATTCCAGGCTGCTCCGGTTACACTCGGATCAAACTCCCGGCTGACCGGTTTGGCTGTTTTTGTCGCCAGATCATAGATAAAAAGCTGTCCGTCATACGAATTGGAGATCTGGTCTTCTGCAATATTCACGCCAATCCCCCCAAAGGCCTCGGCAGCACCTAACACCATGAGTTGTTTTCCGTCCGGAGAAAAAGCAGTTCGTCCGATATAAGGAGCCTTTTCCCAGACCGTGTCCACTTCCATCGTCAGCAGGTTCAGCATATACAGGGAACTTCTTCCATGCGGACGGGAAGTATAAACCGTTTCGGTCGTGCTAAACAGAAGAAAACGGCTATCCTGGCTCACATCATTTATATAAGTGGTATGATACCCATACGTCAATTGCTCGTATAATCCGGTAGCCAGATCATACCGCCAGATAAGAGAACGTTTCCGGAATCCGGGCAGACGGTCATTTGGTTCCAGGACTCTCTTCAGGTCCGGTCCCTCCTGAGGTCCCTCCTCTTCCACGGAGAAAAGCAGGAACGTCTCATCCGGAGAAAAGTTGAAACTACCTTTGGGCAGGTTTTCAGCAAGTATTTCTTCCCGCATATTGGAAGGATCCACTGCGATTAACTCTGTCCCGGCTGAACCGGTACGGGTAAAGTAAAACTTACTACTCTTCTGCATCCAGCGGGCATTGTTCAGTGTTCCATTATCCTGTAACAAAACACGGCCGGTAGCCGTCTCCATTAACTGGCTATAGGTTTCACTACGTCCACTGTTTAAACGGTTAGCATATTTCACCAGCACATATTTTCCATCCGGAGAGACACTTACCCCCCCCGGAAATCTTTTCCTTCCAGCATCTCTTCCATCGTATATTTCTTTTCCGGATTGAGAGAGGCAGCCACTTCAGCACTATCTTTACTTTTATAAATTGCTTTCAGGGTTGGCGGACAGGTATCTGCTTCCATGGTCAGATATTTAACTACCACCTCATACCGTTTAGGTTCGATCGTCAGTTCGGAAGTGTTCCCTACGGATCTGTGATTAACATATACTTCAAAACTACCGGAACCTGTGATTTCTAAGGTTCCTTTTGTATAGCGGTCACTATTCAGGTAAAAAGAGAGCAGATGAAGCGCATTCTTCTTTTCCGGAGCCTCGAAAGTGACACTGCCGGAAGTATCCGCCTCCAGGATAACCGCATGGGATAACAATTTATCAAAAGCAAGATCCGATTTAAGCAGGCTTTTCGCATCATAGGCTTTTCCCTGTACATTGACACTGTCTGTCAGAACAGGTTGACGAACCTCAACAGGACCTGCATATCTGAACTGAGAGATCCGGACCTCTTCGGATGCAAATACACCGAACACACCTATAAAAAGAGTCAGGATCAGTTTTGTTTTTCTTTTCATCTATAAATAGAGTTTATATAATTACTTAAAGGATTAGTCTAAAGCACCCTCCCACACATAATGTTCACAAAATAGTTCTTTCAGAGAGACCGGATTTTCAAAGAGACCGAAAACAGAAGAGCCTGAGCCTGACATCGCCGCATAGATCGCTCCTGCTGCATACAAATCCTCTTTAATCTTCCGGATCTCCGGATGCTGAGAGAATACCACCTCTTCAAAATCATTGATCATCGAATCCTTCCATTGATTCACCGGAGTCCTAATGATCTCCTTGAGCGAAACAGCAGCCGGAGCCGGTTTAATCATCGAATAAGCTTTCGGAGTGGAAACAGCAATATCCGGTTTCACTAAAACCAGATGATAGTTCTTTAAAGACAAGGAAACCGGTTCAAAGATATTTCCTGTGCCGGAAGCAAAAACGGGTTTGTTTTGTATAAAGAAAGGACAATCAGCCCCGATAGTAGCGGCTACCTCTTCCAACTCTTTGATGGAAATATCCAACCGGCAAAAATCATTCACTAACTTCAACATAAAAGCAGCATCTGCAGAACCACCTCCTAATCCGGCGCCAAATGGGATCGTTTTCAACAGATGAATTTCCAGGGCAGGGATTCCATATTTCTCCTGTAGCCTGAACAGAGCTTTCATAACCAGATTCTGTTCCGGATCCCCCGTTATAGAAAGGCCGGTCTGATGAAAAGTAGTTTGTTCTGCTGGTACGATTTCCAACGCGTCCCTCACCGGAATGGGATAAAAAACCGTTTCAATATTATGATAACCATCCGGTCGTTTGCTGACAACATTCAACCCCAGATTGATTTTTGCATTGGGAAAACAGATCATATATCGTTTTTATTAATGTATACAATAGAAAAACAAAGATAAAAAGATAATCCGGATTAAATGAAAAGAGACTTAAACAAGAAACACACAGGCCGGATGACCTGTGTGTTTCAATACCTTTTGATATGTTAAGATCCTGTCAGGATTTAATATTCGGTTGCTCCAGGCCATAGCCTTTCTTTTTGTCTTCTCTTTTTAACATCAGAGCAACAAACAGGGCTAATACACCAAAACAGGTGAAAATAGCCATGGGTAATGTGTAGTCATACGCAGGTCCGCTTCCTTCCAGTTTACAGAAAGTATCCAGTACCCAGCCAATCAACAGAGGGACCATACTCAAACCAATATTTTGTACCCAGAAGATCAACGCATACGCCGTCCCTAATTGTTTTTCAGGAATGATCTTCGGCACAGAAGGCCACATGGCAGAAGGAACAAGTGAAAAAGCAACTCCTAAAATGATCATCACAATCGTGGCAAACCACCATTCATTCAGAATAGGAAGTGTAAATAACAGATGCACGCCGATTAACATACAGGCTCCGATGATCATGATCGTTGCCCCTTTCCCTTTCTTATCATACAACCCACCAAAGAAGGGAGTAAGGATCAGGGTTCCAAACGGTAACAAGGCCGGAATATTTCCTGCCAGTTCCGGATCCACAGCATATTTATTAACCATCAGGTCCGTTGCATATTTAAGGAAAGGGAATACGGCCGAATAAAACAATACACATAACACAGCAATCAGCCAGAAACCTTTGTTTTTGATGATCAGAACAATATCCGCCAGCCGGAAAGGGTCTTCCGGCTGTTCTCCGGACTCACTGATCGAAGCATCTAACTTCCTATCCATCACACAATAGATCATAAAAGCGATCAACCCCACACATAACAAAACCAGACACAACAGGATCGGCGCGGAAATACTATTAAAATATTTAGCGTAAGGAACTGTAATAGCCAGTGCCAGCATCGTACCAATACGGGCTGTTGCCACCTGCATACCCATTGCCAGTGCCAATTCTTTCCCTTTAAACCACTTCACGATCACCTTGGAAACAGTGATACCTGCAATCTCTACTCCTACCGCAAAAATAGCATATCCAAAAGCAGCGAGAGTCACCTGTGCTTTCATACCCAACAAAGTGCCCTCACCGATATATCCGGCAATCGCTCCATATTTCATCACACAACCAATCACCATGAGTAAACAGGCCCCGAGACCAGTAAAACGAATTCCTTTCCGGTCTAAGATCATCCCTCCCAGGATCAGCATAAATAAAAATACGTTGAACCATCCATAGGCACTATTAAAAATACCAAAGTCCGTACTTGTCCAAAGCAGTTCAGCTTCCAGCATGGGTTTCAGCGGAGACATGACATCTGTCAGGAAGTAACCGCACAACATAGTAAAAGAGACGATCACAAGGGCAGACCAGCGGGCCGCCGCAGAATCACTTAGTTTTCTTTGTATTTGTTCTGTCATTATATAAATAGAGTTAAGAATTACGCATCATATCCCGGAAAAAGCGGAAGAGCATCCGCTACCACAAACGTACTGCCACCAATAAAAACCAGATCCCTCTCACCGGCTTCCGCCAACGCTTTTTTGACAGCTTCTTCCACCGTGTCACATACCATTCCGGAAAGTCCCGCTAAAACTGCATACCCTGTCAGCTCTTCAACCGGCATGGCCCGCTCTACGGAAGCCTGTGTAAAATAGTAAAACGCCTTCTCCGGCATCAAAGATAGAATATTTTCCACATCCTTATCATTTGCCATCCCTATAATCATATGCAAACGGGCCTGACCCCGGTGTTTCATCTCTGCATCCAGATGTTTTCTCAAAAAAATCCAGGCTCCCTCATTATGTCCCGTATCACAGATCACACAAGGTTTTTCCTGCACCTGCTCCCAGCGTCCATGCAATCCGGTCAGCTCAATGACATGTTCAAAACCTTTACGAACGGCAGTAGCGGTGGTCTTTACATCCATGTTCTCAAGCAACCGGAGTGTGGTCAGCACAACATTGGCATTCCTTGCCTGTACCACCCCGGATAATTGCCCGAACAATTGTCCGTAATCCGAAGAACTGAAATACCACTCTCCGGTAGTCATCAGATAAGATTCCTGCATCACATCCTGATTACCAATCCAATACATAGGGGCCTCTACCAGATCAGCTCTTTCCTCCAACACATCCAGCACATCCGTAGAGTCTACCTCTCCGACAATCACCGGAACTCCCGGCTTCATGATACCGGCTTTCTCTGTGGCAATCTCCTTTACGGTTTCCCCTAAAAATTTCTGGTGGTCCAGGCTTACATTCGTAATGATACTGATAATGGGTGTAATGATATTCGTACTATCCAGCCGTCCCCCCAAACCTGTTTCTATGATCGCAAAGTCCACCTGTTTAAACCGGAAGTAATCCAGGGCCATCGTCGAAGTCAGCTCAAAGAAAGAGGGCTTTAAGGGTTCAAAAAAGTCCCGGGTCCGTTCCACAAAATCCACGACATACGTTTTACTTATTTTCTTTCCATTCACCCGGATCCTTTCCCTGAAATCCACTAAATGAGGAGAGGTATATAATCCAACCGTATAACCGGATTCCTGAAGAATGGCTGCCAATAAATGGCAAACCGATCCTTTTCCGTTCGTTCCGGCCACATGAATAGTCTGATAAGCTGTGTGAGGATGGTTTAAATGATCGTCTAAGGCCTTACTTCTTTCCAGTCCTGGTTTATAAGCTCCGGCACCCTGATGTTGGAATACCGGCACACTGGCGTACAGGTATTGAACAGTTTCTTCGTAAGTCATGCTTTTTGTATTTAAGACATTTACAAAAGTAATTAATTTTATTTATACCTTTGCGCTTCATTAAAGAAAAGGCTTTAGACCCATGGACAAACGTCACATTGCTTATACTCCGGCAGAAGTAGTCTGCTCAAAAAATATTCTAATAGAGGCAGAAGGCACCACCATCCGTAAAGTAACGATCATTGGCGGTTGCAACGGAAACACCCAGGGATTATCCCGGTTACTGGAAGGAATGGACATTGAAGATGCCATTCATAAAACAGAAGGTATCATTTGTGGGAGACGGGGCACCTCGTGTCCGGACCAGATTGCTCAGGCACTACGCAAATTACTACCCGTAGAATAATGAGATCTCTTGTAACAAAAATATTTTCTTTCATTTATCTTCGTAATGACCATAAGCAGATAATATCAATACTGTAATTGTTTCCTTTTCTATGATATAAATAAGGCGGTGTCGTTTAGTGATTCGACGCGAGTAACAACCTTTATATTGATATTTCAGATGTTCCGGTTTACCTGTTCCGGTTAAAGGATGATGTTTTAACTCCTCTAACAATAGGATGAGTTTACTGTAAGCTTTAATTTCTGTTTTTTCAATAAAGCCATATCCTGAAGGGCTATTTCAGTAAATTCCAGATTATATATCATAAACTATCCAGCAACTTTTTCAATTCTGCATCAGTAGTAACTTTTACGGTTTTTCCTTCCTTCGCTTGCTGAATAGACTGATCTAATCTGGTTTGATAAGAGATTTTCTCTTCGCTAACCTTCTGTTTTTCGCCATTTTCATCATCCAATCCGTATAGCTGTGTATTTTTCTTTTTCATATGTTAAAAGTTTAGATTACTTACGATACAAATATATTATTTCTTTCTTAGAATGTATACAAATCAACCGATCAGTATAAATAAAAAAAGGAGAACTTCGAAAAGTTCTCCTTTAGAAAATAAGATCATTTATCTTTTAGTCATGGCCTTCTGTTTTGACGATCTTATTATAAAGACCCATAATCAGCAGTGGCGCAGCCCATTGTCCTACAAATAAGGCTGTATGTTTATGTTTACGGCCCAGGCATTTAAATGTCAATGCTGCAGCCATCGTAGCCACCGCTACAGTTAAATAAACACCCGATGGAACACGGGATGTCTGATTTTCCAGTGCGGATGTCAAAAATCCTTCTTTTCGTTTGCTGAATATCATAATAACGCTATTTTATTAATTACGCTTTTACAACAGACAGAATATTTGATTGTTTAGGACCCATCCATGGTTTTCGTGATTATATGCAAACATTGACATTCATTAAATACCTGCTCCATCCACAAAAGAAGAAGAAACTGCCTTCCGCTGAAGTATGCGGGAATAAGGAGGTACACCGGAGGTCTGCCAGATATTTCCTCCGATCACGGAATGATGCCCGATCGTGATCCTTCCTAAAATCGTGGAGTTGGAATAGACGATCACATGATCTTCGAGGATCGGATGCCGGGGTATATTCATCGGTAACCCTTCATCATCTAACTTAAAGCTTTTAGCCCCTAAGGTTACCCCCTGGTAAAGACGGACATGGTTACCGATCACACAGGTCTCTCCGATCACGACTCCCGTTCCGTGGTCTATACTAAAATATTCCCCGATCGTTGCTCCCGGATGAATGTCTATTCCGGTAGCGGAATGAGCCAGTTCGGTAATAATACGAGGGATCACCGGTACATTCAGTTTCAATAATTCATGGGCTATACGGTAGTTGATCATAGCCTGGATGGCCGGATAACAGAAAATCACCTCACCATAACTACGGGCAGCGGGATCCCCGTCAAATACAGCTTTGATATCCGTACAGAGGAGCCGCTTGATCTCCGGCAACCGGTCAATAAAGATAAGCGCCAGTTCCGAAGAATTTGCCGCCTCCTCTCCTTTCCCGTCTGCATGAAAAAATGGAGCCCGTTATAAATCTGTTCATCAAGTAAAGAATATAATTTTTCGATATTGACTCCAACATAATATTGCTGGCTGTTGTGGCTGCGTCCGGTTACTCCGAAGTAGCCGGGAAAAAGGATGGATCTGATCAGATAAACAATCTCTTTTAACTGATCAATGTTAGGTAATGTTTTCTCTTCCTGGGGAATGTATTTAAACTCCTCTACGGCGGAGGGTTGCGTAAGCACTTCTACGTTTTTTTGTAATGTATGGATAAAAGCATTCATCGGTTTTTTCTTACATGTATTCGTATAATAAAATAGATAGATATCTCTCTCCGGTATCAGGCAATAACACCACAATATTCTTCTCCCTGTTTTCCGGCCGCTTAGCCACCTCAAGCGCTGCGTATACAGCGGCACCGGAAGAAATACCCACCACTAAGCCTTCTTTGGAAGCTAACCGGCGGCTGGTTACAAATGCATCTTCATTTTTGACCCGGATCACCTCATCATATATGGAGGTATTCAATATTTCCGGAATGAATCCCGCTCCTATACCCTGTATCTTATGAATACTGCTCTGTCCCCCGGAGAGTACAGGGGAATCAAATGGTTCCACGGCAATGACCTGAACAGCCGGGTTCCGCTCTTTCAGGACTTCTCCGATTCCGGTAATGGATCCGCCGGTCCCGACACCAGCTATAAAAATATCGACCGTACCATCCGTATCCCTCCAGATCTCTTCTGCTGTGGTCACACGATGTACGGCAGGATTTGCCTGGTTTTTAAATTGCTGGGGAATAAATGAATTACGGTATTTTTTCTTTAACTCATTCGCCTCATGAATGGCTCCATCCATACCTTCATCCCCCGGTGTCAACACAATTTCCGCTCCTAATGCTTTCAGGAGGGTACGGCGTTCCACACTCATCGTTTCCGGCATCGTCAGGATCAATCTGTACCCTTTACTGGCTGCCACAAACGCCAGCGAAAACCCCGTGTTCCCACTGGTCGGTTCTATGATCACTGTCTCTTCATTGATTTGCCCGGATCTCTCCGCATCTTCGATCAACCCGAGACCGATCCGGTCTTTCACACTCCGCAAAGGATTGAAATACTCTACTTTCGCGATCAGGTTGGCGGGAAGCTCCTCTTCCTCCATGATATTAGTTAGCTGAACCAAAGGTGTATTTCCAATGAGCTCCAGCAGGCTTTTAGCTATTTTCGACATATCTTTCCGGTTGTTATTAATACGTTGTTACCGGATGTAAAGATCGGTAGGGCTCATTAGATCTGTAATCCCATATTCAAGGGATTTTATCTACCAACTTATTGGTAGATCACACCGGTAATAGCTTTGTATTTCCTTTTTTATTTAATTCATACTCAAATACATGTTGTGAGAATCAAAGCCTGCACCAGAGAGGGGATAAAATAGCAGGAAAGACAATAGGGGTTTTTCTTCATTCTTTTGTCTTAGGAGTGAATATAAATTCATTATTAACTTAAAACACCAAAAAAATGAAGCAAACTGTACTTCTTTTAGGATTACTACTCCCTTGTTTTTTATCAGCTCAATCTTCGGACAAAAAAGAGCAGAAGCAGAAAAAGATGATTGAACATTTTACCCGTGTCCCCGCTCATCCATCCCTCAGATCCTGGCAGCCTGAACCAGCACCCAGGGATTCTTCTTACATTTATATGTATATGGAAGATGAAAAGGTATTTATAGGAAAAACGATTTTTGAATATGATAACAGGCTGCGTCTGATCTCCGAAGAACATCAGTTTGTGGATGGTTCTGAAAATAAAACAATATACCGGTATAAAGAATTCCAAGCTTATCCGGTAGAAGAAAATTCCTATGCAAAAGAAGGAAATGAATGGATCGAAACGAAAAAAAAGTATATATGACCTGAATGAAAACGGATATCCTCTTTTAGAAGAACAATATGTTTCTAACGAAGGAGAATGGTTTAAATGGTCTTCCACAGGGGCTATTCAATTGAACGATAAAAAGAATCCGGTGGTCCTGATGGATACAACTTTTCATGATTCCGAAGATATATCTGTGATGAAAATAGAGTTGATATATAACAGTGCGGATCAGGTGGTAGCTTTTACGACTATGGGTTTATCCGAAGAACAGACTTCCGGCCAGGAATGGGAATTGTATGAAAAGATCTTACTGGAATATGACTCACAGGGTTGTTGCACCGCTGAAATTCATTATAGCTGGAAGGAAGAGGAAAAAGATTGGATCTATAGTGACCGGATAGATATGATATATGACGATAAAAAGAATCTAATTTCTATGATCGAATGGGTAGATGAAGATTTTATCTTTGAAAAGTATGAATATATAAACTTTTACTCTGATGATGTATCCACTTCTACAGAGGTGATCCGGGACGAAACGATTCTTCTTCATTTCTCAGACCATATATTGACTGTTACCTTACAAAATAGTGAGTCAGGTCACCTGTCCGTTTATTCGACTTCCGGAAAATTAGTAAGGAGAACCCCGCTGACTTCTGCTCTTTCCTCCGTTTCTTTACACGAATTAAACAAAGGCATATATATCATCCATGTTCAAACAGCAAGTGATACCCTAACAAATAAAATTGTTATACGATAAAATCTCCCTGTTCCCCGCGTGTGGGGAACAGGATTTTTTATTTAAAAGTGTCTCTTTTTTCATTGTACGAACAAAAGTATTCATTTGATAGTTATTAGGTTAAGATAAATAATATAATATTATCTATCTGCTTTTTCAAATTAAACTTATTTTACTAATTAAAAATCAGATGAGTATGAAGAAATTATTACTTAGCTTATTGGTGGGAAGTATGGCATTCAATGGGTATGCCGCCGATTACGACACCCTCTATGTAGGACCTAATCAGGATGTCCGGTATGAAATTAAATTGAATACAACCAAGTATCCGGAACTGAAAGACATGACCGTAAGTGACGTGGTATGGTATTTGGGAGATCCTCACAATCGCCTGACCGACAAAGGGAATGTGGCTATTCAGTTAGCGGAAACCGATTTTAAAATTGAAGAAGAGAATGATAAATATTATCTCGAATACCGTCAGGTAAATGGTACAGGTGATGAAGACCGCTTAGCCTACTATCTTTTCTATGCTTTTGAACCAGGAACAAAAGCCGGCGTAGATGCGGGTCATTTTGATGGTTATACGACTGATACGGTTGCTTACATTTACCGTTACAATGAATTGACAGCAGAGGATATCAAAGGGATCACTTATACAAGAGATGGCGAAACATTTACGATACACGTTGAATTCGACAATGGAAATTCTCCGATGGATGCCCAATCATACGAAGTATTTGAAGTAGATGAAAACGGAGAGCAGATAGGTGAAGTATTGGCCACCTCCTCTACTCCTTCTATTCCTCTTACCATTGACCGCGATATGCGCATAGGAGTAGCTGTCAGAAATCCAGGTTCTGTTGTGACCAGTGAACAGACACTCTACCTGAATTATATTCCTGATCTTGAAATTGCTTCTATCGGATACCGGATCTATGATAGCGGAGATGTGGTCGTGGGTGGCGATCATTTAGATGGAAAGACAGAAGTGGAATTTACTTCTGAAAATAAGCATAGCATCCAGTTGTTTGTGAATACGAGCTGGGGACCATTAGAAGACCTGAAAGAACATGTTGTCTTTACATGGACAAAAGATGGTGCAGCTTTGCCTGCAAATGCTAAGGCAGAAAGAGGAGTGGTTACTTTAGAGCCTTTCACTACAGGTACTCACAATGGCGTTTATAAATGTGTTGTAAGTGATAACGGTGAAGAGGTGGGTGTTGCTTATTTTGCAATTAACGCAGAACTGCCAACAGATAATGAGATCATTACCGCCAACTCTTCTATGTACGTAACGAATGGTTATTTATACATAGATCAGGTAAGCGCAGGTGTGAAAGTATATAACATCAACGGTAGCTTAGTGAAAACAATCCCGGCAAACACCGGAAATGTAATCCCGTTGAATTTACCGAAAGGGATCTATGTGATCACCAACGGTAAAGAGGTGATCAAAGCTGTGAACTAAGTTTTACAGAATTATACTACTATAGCTGCCCTAAAATAAGAAATAGCACACAGAGATCCGTTTCTGTGTGCTATTTATCTTTTAGAATTAGGATTCAACCAGTTCAAAATCATATTTTTCAAATTCCTTTCCGTTCAGGATAACAGAAACCTGATGAAGTCCCGGATGAAACACCCGGGTTGTTACCGGGCGAAAAGACTGTTTCCTGATTATTTGTGTAATCGAATTTGCCGCATATTCCTTTTCGCTGATTTTGCATACTTTCTTCGATAAGGTACCATTTGCCTTTTGGTAATACAGTCCGTATTCAAGTCGTATCCTGACTTTCTCCCGATTGTTATTTAACAATTTAAAGCTAAACTCCAACGCCTCACCGATATTCACCCGGGGCGTCAAAAGTTGAAAATCCTGAATGAGGATGTTATTTACAACATTCAACCCGAATATTTCAAACACCTCCGTATGACCTTGTTTCAGGAGCGTTCTGCAGCCATGTTTAATCACCCAGTCCGTATTTTTCGATTGGCCCTGCCATTTCCTTGCCAGATCAATCACCGTTTGAGGATTATCTTTAGCCATATCATTCAAATTATTAGCAACGCTTTTTCTTACAATTTCGAAAGGGTCATTTTTAAGATTTTCTAAAACCGGAATGATAGGTGCCGGATCTTTTTTTAGCTCCGGTAAAGCCATAGACCAGGGAAGCCGGGGGCGACATCCCTCTGAAGCCAGCCGTCTTACTTCCCAACATTCATGGGTTGACCAGGCTAACATTTGCTTCATCATTCGGTCCGGATATTTTATGATGAAAGGGCGAACCGTAAATTCACAACTTGTAAACTGTGTGATCTCTTCTATCGCATGCACCGATGTTTCATAATCATCTAAGCCATATTGTTGAACAAAACCCGCTAAAATCCCATATTCTAAGGATAAACCGAACTTCGTTTCCTTTACGGATCTCCAGTACGGTGTCCCTTTCACGTAACAGATCAATTCCAGTATCTTTTCAATTGCATTTTTATAATCTGTAGGCAAAAAGTTTTTCATAACAGCCGAAATATGCATTCCTCGCTGAGAGAATTCCTTGTTTTCCCATTCATCATCTATTACCTGTGACAAGAACAGACGTTCATCAAAATCGTCCATGATATATTTGAGTGCTTTCGTAAACTCACCCAAAAACTGTTCATTCCACATATTTTTAAAAAGTTCTGCCATATTTTCTGTTTTTCTAATCATCTTTTATCCGGAGTGCAATTATCTCTTATTCCACGTATGCAGACTGCTTAGGTTACGACCCCGGGGGATCAACCTTATAACCCCGGCATTTTAACCTTATGACCCCGGGGTCGTAACCTTATACCCCCGGGGGTTTGACCTAAGTAGTTTGCACAAAGCTCCTAATTTGTAATTACTGCGCACGTACTCTCTCACGGCAGTAAGCCTACTATTCCGTTATTCGCCTGTAAATAAATCAGATACGGAGCGGTCATTGAGGGAAAGTGAATACATGCTTTCCTGCTTTTACCTCTTGAGAGAAATTCCCGGCAGATATCGTGGCGCTACAGTTCACCGGAACAGTCACTCTTAATTCCACTTCTCCCTCTTTCCGTTGCCATTCACTTTCTATCAATCCTTTGACAGACTTATAACTGCCTTTCACCCATTCCAATTCCTTTACAAAATGAGGAGTGATCCGGATATGCTCAAATGCCGGATGACTTTCATCATAGTTGATCCCTGCTAACTGATTCATCATCCAGGCGGATACATCCCCCATAAAAACATGGTTCAGAGAGGCATCCCGGAACTCAGGGCTGAGGGTCCATGTCTCCGGTAAAGTTGTATATCCCATCGTTTCCACCCAGTAGCCCCAGGATGGAGCTTCTGTTTTGGTGATCATTTTCATGGCATCCTCTATGTAACCATATTGAGTTAACATCGCCGGAACGGTTTTACTACCTAACAGGCCGAAATCCAGGAAATGCTCATTACCTGCCACAACCTCCTGCAATTTATCCGCTACTAATTGTTCCTGGCCTTCCGGCACCAATCCTAATGAAAGAGCTACCGCCTGTGCTGCCTGGGTTCCGTTTGCGTAGACTCCGGTAGCCGGATCAAAGAATTTCTGATTAATTAGTTGTCTGAGTTGTTCTGCTTTCTGCTGATAAGGAGCAGGATCTTTGCCCAGCAAAGAGGCAAAACGGGCCATCAGGACATAATCCAGATAATAATATGCTGTAGAAGTATACTCATTGGGAGTGATTGCCTTCCAGTACACCCAATCTCCCAGCCCATGTTTTAGATAGCCATTCACTTCCATCGTTTTCAGATATGTCAGATAGCGTTCCATGACAGGCCACAGGGTTTCTATGGAACGGGTATCCCCGTAATAGTTATAGAGGGCATTGGGAATGATGAACATAGCAGCATCCCACACCGGGCCGATCGCAGTTCCATATCCCCAGCCACTGGAGGGTATGATACCGGAAACATCTCCGGCCTCCCTTTGATTATCCATAAAGTCATTCATCCATTTCTCATACAGGGTGATCCCGTCAAATCCTAACAGGGCCAGATCGATCGCAATATGTGCATCTGCGGTCCATCCGTTTTTCTCCCGTTGGGGACAATCGGTGGGTATGCTGTGGATATTACTTCGGTAGGCCAACATGGTGGCATCCCAGATCTTATTTAATAAGGGGTTCGAGCAACTAAAAGATCCTACCGGTTGCAGGTCGGTATGCATAAACAGAGCGGTCAGACTCTCTTCTGTCAGTTGGACCGGTTTATCGCTTTCTACTTCTACATACTGGAAATCATGATAAGAAAAAGCGGGCATATAAATCTCTTCCTCACCTGTTCCTTTCAGGGTCAATACATCTGTCTGGAATATTTCCTCCGGTTTCACCGGATGATAATAGACATCTATATTGCCTTGTTCAAGCCGACCGTTGGATTTTAATAACTCGCCATGTTTCAACGTGATACGGGTTCCGGCTTCACCTTTTACTTTAATCTTCGGCAGACCGGCTATATTCTTTGGAAAAGAGTACACATAGAGTTTATCGCTAAAGGCTTTCATGGAGACCGGTTTTAGTTCTTCTGTGATCCGGATCCCCGGCATTTGCTGTGCTACTATTTTAGGAGCAGGTGCCTGGGTGATCCGGACATTTTGCCAGTGACTATCTTTAAATCCGGCTTCTTTCCAGCCTTCTTCCTCCAGAGTAGCGTCATATTTATCACCACTGTACAGGTTGTCGTAGGTGTATGCTCCGGTATGCGTCAACCAGCTTTCATCCGTACGGATCGTATCGATTGAATCGTCTTCATAGGTAACCCGTACTTCGGCTATCATCGCCGGGCGGTTTCTCCAACGGGCCTTCTCAAAATTCCAGACAGCAACGGATTGGATGTTGTACCAACCATTTCCCAGCACAGTAGCGATGACATTTTCCCCTTCTTCCAACAGGGAAGTAATATCGTGGGTAACATAGAGGATCCGCTTGTCAAAGTGCGTGTAACCCGGATCCAGATAGTTCTCCCCGACCCGTTGGCCGTTGAGAAATACTTCATGATATCCGGCGGAAGCAATATATAAACGAGCCTCTTTTATTTTTTTATTCAGAGAAAATGTTTTTCTGAAAAGAGGAGCCGGTTCATGTTCTTTATCCTGATGGTCGGTAATCCAGTGAGCTGACCACTCGGAAACATCAAGTTTACCGGTTTCAAACCAGGCCAGGTCGGAAAGTTCTCCTTTACGTCCTTGCTGGTCCCAGACAATCACATTCCAGTAGTAACGGGTATGGGGTTGGAGAGACATGGTTTGCAAAGGTTTCAGATCATGCGGGTCTGTTCCGATGCATATTTCATACCGGGAAGCTTTGAACGTGCTGTCCGCAGGTACATACTCCCAGGTGAACCGGGGATTCCGGGTGTCGATTCCCAATGGGTTTTCAAGATATTCTGTCCGTAGGTTTACCGGTGCAACAGAGATACCGGACGGATTGCAGGAACACATCCAGATGGCTGTTAGTAAAAGAATAAGTGTTGTTTGTTTGATTTTCATACGTTTATCTCTATAATAGTGATTGAATAATCCGGATCTTCCGATCTGTTTTTATTTTCTTCTTCAAGTTTCTCTATAATAGAACGGAAGCCGGAATGACCAGCTTCCGTTACTCTTAACCTGAGGTTTCAAAAAATTTGTTATAAGGTAAACAAAGTAACAACTATTTTGTCTATTATTCAAGTCCGAAGGCAGGAACCAGATCCTCTAATTGTTGATCTGTCATTCCTTCCGGCTCATAGCCGGCCATCCGGGCAGAGAAAAAGATCTGGGCGGATTTGCTGAGTGTATCGATTGTATCGAAACATTCGACCAAATCTTCCCCGACTGCTAAAATACCATGTTTTTCCCAGAATACAACATCATGTTTTTCTAACTGCCGGATTGTAGCCAGAGCCAGAGCCAATGTTCCGGGGATCTCATAGGGAACGATTCCTATCCCTTTGGGTACTATAATGCGGCATTCCGGGATCATACTCCACAACAGACGGGTGATCGTTTCCGAATTTAGGAAGGGTTTGCAATGGGTCAGTCCAATCAGGTCTGTCGGATGGGTGTGCAGGACCACTTTATTATCCCGGCCGGATGACCGCAGATAGTTGTGCATCATCAGGTGGGAAGGTAATTCCGATGTCGGAGGGATCTCTTGTTCCGCAATGATCTCAAAAGAGGCGCCATCCGGGGCGATCCGGATAATAGATCCGTTCCCTAAAGGATCCTGTGCCACATAGCGCATCCGTTTACCTGTTCCGGTCACATAGAAAATGTGACCGCACAATCCGGTCATAGCCGCCAGTAATGGGTAGGGCTCACAAATAGCGGGTAGTTCTTTTTCCTCTTCACTCATCAGGTCTGTGATATTCACAGAGATATTTCCTCCGTTCCTCTCAGCCCATCCTCTGGTCCAGAGATAACCGGCCACTTCTGCAATACGACCAATCTCCGCCATCAATTTTTCATTATCTCTTATCATAATCTATTTTTTTTGAACAGGCATATAACTTGTCATTCAGTTTCTCCGATATGCCTGTCTTTAATTTATATCATTGAAATTCATACCATTGAAATAAAGAAATCATAATTAGCAAGGTTGTAATATCTCCCGGAGTCCCAACGGGACGGCATATATTAGCCTGGGACGCAAGTCCCAGATTATATTAGCTGTGCCCCAAAGCTCTCCCGGAGTCCCAACAGGACGGTATATATTAGCCTGGGATGCAAGTCCCAGGTATATTAGCTGTGTCCCAAAGGTCTCCCAGAGTCCCAACGGGACGGCATATATTAGCCTGGGATGCAAGTCCCAGATTATATTAGCTGTGCCCCAAAGCTCTCCTGGAGTCCCAACGGGACGGTATATATTAGCCTGGGACGCAAGTCCCAGGTATTTGATCTCCCAACTATTAGAGTCCTGTAGGGACGACACAATACAAAAATGACCTCCTCTATTATTGTGCCGTGCTTACAGCACTTCATATATTTATACTAATTGACCTGGGACTTGCGTCCCAGGCTAATATGTGCCGTCCCGTTGGGACTCTGGGAGACCTTCCGGACACAACTGATTATGATTCCTTTATTCATACTGTCTAACTTCCTTTTAAATTTCCTGCCTGACTTCCTTTTAAAATCATTTCTTAAAAGCTGGGGATGATCAGGGAGAAGATCAGGATGCAGATGCCGGTGATCAAAACGATCACTGTTTTCCTGCCTACTCCTTTCCATTCTTTCAGAACGATCCCCCATATGTTACTGAAGATCACATTCAGTGACATCAGCATACTCCACGAAAAGGCCAGCATGACCGGTGAACCGCTAAAGTAACTTTTACCCATCCCTAATCCGAAGAACTGGGAGTACCATAACAGACCGGCCAGTGCACAGAAAAAGACATTATTCACAAGCACCGGTCCGGAAACCGAAAGATAGTCATTTCCTGTCTTATTTCTGATATTCTGAAAAATGCAATAGCAGGCATTCGTCAAGAAACCACCGATCGTGACTAACAAAATGACCGGATTCAGCGCAAACAGTTCACTGGCTCCCGCGGATTTAGCCTGTTCAAGGATCTCTTGTCCGGATTCCAATCCCAGATTAAAACAGGCACTCATCACGCCGGCCAGTAGAGCCACCAGCAGACCTTTTGTTAAAGCAAAATCTTTTACGGCAGCCTTTTTCTCTTCCTCTGTCATGTTCTGCGCCCGCAGACTACCGGCATAACCGATCACCGCAATACCGGCCAGCGTCACACTTACACCAATCAACAGGATCAATCCGCTGCCATGGAACAGGTCCATTCCTCCGAAAACGGCTGGAAGTAAGGTCCCGAATGCAGAACAGGTTCCCAAAGAGATACTTTGTCCCAAGGCAACTCCCAGATAGCGCATACTCAATCCGAAAGTTAATCCTCCGACTCCCCAGAGCATTCCGTAGATAACGGGGTGCAAACTGTTTCCCGCACTCCATACCTGTGTCAGGCTGCTTCCGTCCGGAATGGCTAACTGTGCCCCTAAGAAAGGAAATACGAGCCAGGCAAACACGCCCTGTACCAGCCAGAAACTCTCCCAACTCCATTCCTTTACCTTCTTGATGGGAACATAGGAACTACTTTGGCCCAGACTGCCAACCGCAATAATAAGTAATCCTATCAGTACCTCCATATACGTTTGTTATTACCTTTTACTGGTTACCTCTTTTTCATATTGCTGTATGCAGGGAATATAAGATTCCCCTACCGGCATATCATTCTGTAGACAGTACATATCCCAGACCGCTCCCCAGGGCAGGCTCTTCAGTTCTTCCTGTAAAGCCAGACGTTCAAAATATTTCCCTTCGTCTTCATATTGCTGTAACAGAGCAGAGGGTTCCAACAGTGCCTGTAGAAATGCTTTCAGCGTGGCACGGCAACCGACCACATAAGCCCCTACCCGGTTGATGGTGGCATCAAAATAATCCAGACCTATATGGACACGGTCTAAAGCATTGGAGCGAATAATTTCACGGGCCAGATCTGTAATGTCATCATTCAGGATCACCACGTGGTCACTGTCCCAACGAATCGGACGGCTTACGTGCAGCATGATCTCAGGCGTAAACAGCAACAGGGAAGAAACTTTGTCCGCTACACTTTCTGTCAGATGGAAGTGTCCGGTATCTAATGTCACGATCTTTCCTTTTTTAGCACCGTATCCCAGATAGAAATCATAGGAACCGACCGTGTAACTTTCCAGGCCAATACCAAAGAGTTTGGCTTCGATACAATCTTTCATATTCGCATACTCCGTTGCAAAGATCTCATCTAAGGATTGTTCCAGAAGCTGGCGGTATTTCAGGCGGTTTGCAGGCACCTCCTTGCTCCCATCATGTACCCAGAGATTCATCATACAGGGATCATGCTGGAACTTACCCATTTCTTCACTGATCCAACGGCAACGTTTCGTGTGTTCAATCCAGAAATTACGGATGTCCTCATCCGGATGGGCAAGGGTCAGGTCACCACTTTTCGGATGTGAAAAAGAGGTACTGTTAAAATCTAATTTCAGTTCATTTTCTTTCGCCCATTCCATCCAGCTCCGGAAATGTTCCGGT
>Ga0192242_10100_pt1 | contig 42822 bp, 38 predicted proteins | sample Koala_Koa27_J3_FD_131235 | JGI IMG/M metagenome (GOLD analysis project Ga0192242, IMG submission 131235) | Enriched cells from koala feces incubated with labeled cellulose particles, San Francisco Zoo, California, United States - Koala_Koa2-7_J3 ...
AAAAGACCGGAGCCGATAAAAAACGGGATATCCCTGACCCTGATTTTCAGCTTTGACCGCCCCGTGACCAACAGATACACGAGCAGAATCAGTGCCGTAAACACAGTTCGCAGTGCCACACACTGCATGGAATCAAATCCCGCGGCATTCAGAATGTTAATAAAGATGGAGATGATCCCCCACAAACACCCGGCCATGATAATATAACATGCATGCTTCATCGCGTCATCCTCCTGACAGCAGCACCGCATCGCCGTATAAACGAACATGTATAAAAGTCAATGACACTTTCATAGTAACGGGGTGCGGTACCGGTTTTCATAAATCACACACATCATAGTTCGCATATACGTTTATTTTCAATCTCTTTTTTAAATTGTCAGTATAAGATACACTGACAATTATTTGACAATCTTTTCCGCGCGCTTTTTTTCTGAAACTTTTTATGCTATGATGTGCGGGAAATATCAGATATATTTCAGGCGCATATATCAGCTGTCGCTAAGCATGTTTGAAAATCGAAAGGAGGAGCGCAATGAAAAACAAATCTCTTTCGACACTTGGATTTATCATGGAATCCATGGATATACAGACAATATCTCTGGCACAGAACCTGCATGTGGACGCCAGTCTCGTCAGCAAATGGAAAACAGGCAGCCGCATACTGACTGAAAAATCCGCTTATTTCAACGACGTCATCGATTATCTGCTTTCCGTCAGCGAAGCAGATGGCTGCCGGCTTCTGAGCGACAGTCTGCACGCACTGTATCCGCAGGCGGACACGTCCGATTCTGCACAGCTTCGACACATGCTCCGGAAGGCGCTGGCCAGCCCGAAGCCTCTTGCACCGCCCAAAAAGGAGCGCGCATTCTTTACCGGCGTCAACTCTGTTCCCGTCCTGACCTTCGACGGATGCGCAGGCAGACGGACTGCCGTCCTGAAGCTGTTGGACTACGCGGATGAAATGTCCGCACCGGGAGACCTGATTTTTCTTGACTCTGAAGAATATAACTGGCTGCTGGAAAACCGGGATTTTTCCGCGGAATTTTCACGCCGTATTCTGACGCTGCTCAAAAAAAGGCTTCCATGCAAAATTTGTCATCCACTATTCCACCTACCGGGAACGGTTCATCCATCTTTTCAATGCCTGCAGTCCGCTTCTTTTTCACCGGAATGTAAAATGGTACTATTATGAATATTATGATGAAAACCTGATTAACTTTTCCTTTTTCATCCTGAATCACGCGATCTCCCTGCTCGGGATTTCCGTGGGAAACGGCAATTCTTCCTCCATCGTTTTTACGGACAATAACATGGTCATCCGCCACGAAGCCATCGCCGACTATGTCATCGCCCGATGCCGCTGTCTGTTTGATGATTTCAACCCCTCCGAGTTTGAAACAGTCGTCAACGACATCTATCCGTTCAAACGAAAGGGTTCCTTCTACTGTATACTGCCCGCTCCGGCCTTTATGTCAGTCAAGGAATATCTGCTGAAGGAGATTCTGGCAGATAACGGCATCAATGAAGAAGACAGCCGGATCTACCTGGAACTGTACAACCGATTCCGGAAAGTCACCTCCTGCCATTATTTCAAAAAAGACATGCCGGAGGAACCGTTTATCTATATCTTCCAGCTGGAGGAAATGATTAAACGCGTCCGTGAAAAAACATTTATCAGCGGCAGTCTGACACTCTTGAACGGGAAAACCGTAAAAGTCACAAAACGCCAGTACGCCCAGGAAATCCGCGATCTGGCGAAAGACCTGATGAAATATGAAAATATGCAGATTGTATTTGTCTCAGAAAAAGATCTGGCTCCGCTTCCGTACATCAGCTGCTGGTGCCAGCAAAACCTCTGGATGGTCCAGATGGACAAAGAAGGATTCCGGCTCAGTGACGAGATCAGCGTTGTAAACGCCGCGGCCTCCGCGCTGGAACAGTGTATCCGCCGGACGCCGCCGGAACGGAAAAATAAAGAAAACGTTCAGAAACTTCTGTTAGATCTGGCGGAGGAACTGGAGACGGAGGAATAATCTGCCTCCCTCTCCGGATATCCTCCGAATCGTTCACACGGGGTTCATCCCGCGCCTCTGGTTGTAGAAAAACATCCACACCGCCATGGCAATGATCACCACATATCCAACCACACTGCAGCGGTCCGGAATCTGGTTAAACAAGAAATAACCGATGGCCGCAGAAAATATAATCTGCGAATAATCATACACGGATATCTCCCGCGCCGGAGCGTGATAGTAGGCCGCCGTAATGGCAAACTGTCCGCCCGCTGCCGCGAGACCGGCTCCCAACAGGGAAAAGACCTGCGCAATACTCATCGGCTGAAAAGCAAAGAGCAGATACGGCAGCGTCACCAGACAGGAAAATCCAGAGAAAAACAGAACCACCGTCGTCCCCTTCTGCCCTCTCTGGCCAAGAATGCGAACCATCGTGTAGGCAATGCCCGCACAGAGCCCGCCGCATAATCCGATCAGTGACGGAAACAGATTCATATTCAAAAACGTCGGCTTGATGATCAGCAGACTGCCAGCAAAAGCGCCGCAGACCGCCGTCACCTGAATCGGCGTCAGCTTTTCCTTAAGAATCAGGAACGAGAAAATGATCACAAAAAAAGGCGACATCTTATTGAGCATGGACGCGTCAGCCAGCACCAGATGATCCACCGCGTAGAAATTGCACAGGATACCGATCGTCCCGAAGCCCGCCCGCAGAATCATGAATTTCCAGTTTCCCTTTTCAACGGTAAATCGCTCCTTCTGCCGGATCAGCATGACAAGGGCGATCCCAAACGCAATCAGATTCCGGAAAAAACTCTTTTCCACCGAAGGAAGATCTCCTGCCAGACGCACAAACATATTCATAAACGCAAAACAAAGTGCCGATAAAACAATAAACAGAATCCCCTTATATTTTACTTTTACTTTCATAACGTCCACCTCTTCGAATCTGCACAAGGTTCTCAGACTCAGTTTCTGCTCAATCTTTCCTTATCATACGCTTAGTTTGCGGATTTGTATACCTTTTTCAACTTCTAAGCAGCAGCAGCGCTTCCTCCGGAATCCGAATCGCCAGCCGTTTCTTCTGCGACAGCTCCGATGCCTTCTTTTTATCCATCAGCAGGCGTATCTGCGCACCGCTCTCCCCGTCACAGTCCAGAATCAGTTCCGATTCAAACTGCTGCTCCATCATATGGTTCACCGCCATCACCGCACAGTTCGGCGGCATCTGATCTGAAATATTTTCATCCGGAAGCGTCTCGATATAATGCGCCCGGCTGCCGACATACTCCAGCCATTCCGGCACCTCCCGCTCCACTTCAAAATACATATCCCAATCCTCTGCAAAAACCTCGTGAGCCGAGATACGCTTCGCCGCCGATATATTCCGACAGCCGGACAGCTTCGCCGCCGACACCGTCTCGGGATTTGCAAAAAACTCTTTTTTATTCTGAATGGTCTCCACGTGTCCCGATTCCAATACACAGACACGGTCGCAGAGATGGTAGACCTCATCACGGCTGTGTGTAACAAACAGGATGGTCTTCTGAATCGACGCAAAGAGTTCCATCAGTTCCTCCTCCACCTGCCATTTCAGGTAGGTATCCAGCGCCGAGAGCGGCTCGTCCAGCAGCAGAATCTCCGGTTCGGAGGCAAGCATGCGCGCCAGCGCCACCCGCTGCTTCTGGCCGCCCGAGAGCTGGCGCGGCAGATGATCATTCAATCCGTCCAGCCGAAAGCTCTCGATATATCGCTGCACCACCTGCGGATCCGGATTCTTCCCCATCCCGGCCATGATATTCTTTTCCACCGTCATGTTCGGGAAGAGAGCATAATCCTGAAACATATACCCGACCTTCCGCTTCTGCGGAATCAGATTAATCTTCTTTTTCGAATCAAAAAGCGTCCGTCCGTTCAGAACAATCGTCCCCTCATCGGGCGTCTCGATACCGGCAATACATTTCAATGTCATGCTCTTTCCGCAGCCGGAAGCACCCAGAATAGCAAATATCTCCTGATCCGACTGAAACTCAACGTCCAGACAGAAGTTCCCGATTTTTTTTCGTATTGCAACTTCAATTCCCATATTTGATCTCCTATTATCATCCACCCGCGTCGTTTTCTGCTTTCATGTCACAGTATTCGCAGTCCTGGCCTTACCCACGCGGTATCCCATACAGCCGCTGTTGCAAAACGCACTTCACCGGAGCAGAATCCGTGCACGCCGTAATCGTCTACCACCGCTGTACGTTTTTCAAACCTTTGCCGGACACCAGATTCATCGCCACAATCACACCGAAAGCAATCAGCAGAATAATGATGACCCAGATACCGCCGGTCAGATAATCACCATCCTGTATGACCATGGCAATCCGCTGCGAGATGGTCGAAGTTTTATGCGGAATATTCCCTGCCAGCATGGATGTCGCTCCGTACTCTCCCAATGCCCTCGCAAATGTAAGAATCGTTCCCGACACAATACCGGGACCGGAATTCGGCACAATGACTCTCCAGAAAATCTGAATCTCCGACATGCCCAGCGTTCTCCCCGCATAAACCAGATTGGAATCCAACTGTTCGAACGCCGCGCGCGCATTGCGGTACATAAGCGGGAACGCGATGATGGTTGCCGCAATGATACAGCCGATCCAGGTCTGTACGATCTTAATGCCGAGTTCATTAAAAAGAAAACTTCCCAGCGGACGCTTTAAGCTGAACAGCAAAAGCAGGAAAAAACCGGCCACAGTAGGCGGCAGCACCATCGGCAGCGTTAAAAATCCGTCCGCGATCGCCTTGCCCCTTTCCCCGAGATGGATAACCTTACAAGCTGCAAAAATACCGAGGAAAAAACAGATAATCGTAGCCACAACACCTGTTTTCAGTGAAATAAATAAGGGACTCCAGTCAAGTCCGGATAAAATTTCCAGAACAGTATCCATAATATCTCCCATCTGTCTGTTAAGAACACTTTCATGAAAGAATGGCATCTGAAAAATCAGATGCCATTCCGTGTACTATGTGTCTTGTATCTCTGATGATAACTGATCAGTGTATATGCTTAATCCTCTACATCTGTATCAAAATAGTAGCTGTCAAATACTGCTTTTGCCTCGTCAGAAATAAGGAACTCGATGAAACCAGCCGCTGCCGCAGACTCAAGCTCGTCCGCGCTGCCGTTGGCAACCTGAGCAACCGGATAGATAACATCGCCGGAAAGATCATAGCTTACATACTCAAGAATCTCAATCTGATCCTCATATCCATAGGTATCGGAATAATAAACAGTACCAACCTCATTGGACTGTTCAGCAACGGCCTGAAGCACCTTGCTGACATTACCGCACTCATTGATCTCAATGCCGCCGAGCGCTGCGGAAACCTCATCCGTCGTGATCGTGGATACATCCTCTACCTCTTCAAGAAGACCGGCGTTCACCATAGCCTGACGAGTGTATTTGCCAACCGGAACAGAGCCGTCAGCCAGTGCAAGACTGGATGCGTTTGCAATATCGGAAAGACCGGTTACCGCGGTCTCACTGCCTGTATAGGTAATCACGCATACCTGATTGTTTACTACATTGTGTCTGGTGCCGTCAACAACCAGTCCGTCTTCCTCCTCCAGCGTATTCATCTGCTTCTGTGCAGCGGAGAAGAAAATATCAATGCCGTCACCGTTCGCTTCCTCGATCTGTGTCAGCAGTGTACCTGAACTGTCATAACTGCCGACGATCGTTACGTTAGGCTGAGTCTCATTGTAAACATCGATGAGTTCGGTCAGTACGGTCTGCAGGCTTGCAGCCGCATAGATCGTAATCGTTGTTTCCTCAAACTGTTCAACCTCTGCCTCTTCCTCAGCGGACAGTTCCTCCTCTGCATCGGCATCCTCTGCCTCTGCGGATACGGAAGCCTCGCCCGTTGTATCATCCGTACTGTCGGAAGCAGTGCTGCCGCAGCCTGCCAGCATGGCAGAGCCAACCATCGCAGCGAGGATAATACTTACAATTCTCTTTTTCATTGGGATAACCCTCCTGTTTTGCAAAATTAATATGTGGTACGACATAGTACCAGTTTATTCTATCGGCTCATTCATTCACTGTCAATAAAATAACAGAATGTGATTAATTCAATATTTGCAATTAGTCATTCCTGGTCTGCAACTACTTATTCCAAATTCGCATAACAGGAAATTACGCTTTCTCTGCCAGCGCTCCGCTCCGATAAGCTTCCAGAAGTTCCTCCAACTCCTCTATCTTCTCTTTCAGCAGCTTACCGGTATCTGTATCGCCAACCAGCTTACGGCGGGACGCATTCTTTTCATCCATAACAATATGGGAATGCGTACAGGTCTCATTCAGTACCGTCTTCTCCAGAGATTCAAAGGGTTCATGAGCTGTGAGAATCAAACCGTAAGAATTATAAATCAGCGTATAGCCCGCAATACCGGTCTTTGACTGGTAAGCCTTCGAAAACCCGCCGTCAACGACAAGCAGCTTACCGCCGCATTTGATCGGAGACTCTCCCTTCTTCACAATCACCGGAACATGTCCGTTGATAATATGCGCGCCATCCGGGTCAAGACCGAATTCCATCAGAATCCGATCGAGAACCTCCTCGTTCTCATACAGCCTGTAATAAGCATTCTTCGCCTCCTCATGAGGCTTTTTATCATCGATAAAATACCGCTCAAACGTCGCCATCTTCTGCTTGCCGTACACCGGCGACCCCTTATGGTTCCAGATATACCAGAGAATATCCTGTCCGTTTTGTTTTTCCTTCGGATCAAGGGAATAATAACCCTTGCGTGCATAGTGCTCCAGAATGTCGTATAAAGCCTTTCCGCTGTATTTTTTGCCAAACAGTTTTACTTCCTGGAAGCTGCCGTCCTCATTCAGCGGCACACAGCCGTGATACAGCAGATTACCGTTATAAACTTTATACAGGCTTCCCTTGGTATACAGGAAGCGAATGTGGCGCTGCAGACGTTCGCTCCTGAGGAAACTGTTTTTCAGACGTCTCACCACGTCGCTTTCCTCGTAGGTCAGATCATAAGGATGTTCCTTATCAAATGTCGGGAAAAATGTATCGTTCAGCTGATATTCTATGCCGTCAACAACGACTGTCCCCTTCTCCGGATCCATCTTGTCCAGGAGCAGGCGGTCATCCATCTCCCAGTCCGGATGGCGTTTGATCAGCTGTCCTTCCAGCTTAAACTGGATGATTGAGATCGCCTTGTGCATTTTCGCATCGATCTCCGCAAAGCTTGTGTCGTAACTGTCGTCGGACACACGAACCGCAAATGTTTTGCTGACCGGTCCCTCATAGGACTCCAGAGCCAACCTCATCAGCGGAACTAGGTTAATCCCGTAAGAATCCTCCAGGATGCCGAGGTTCCCGTAACGGGCACAGATGCGCAGCATGTTGCACATACAGGCTTCCGATCCGGCCGCCGCACCCATCCAGAGAATGTCGTGATTGCCCCACTGAATATCCACAGAGTGATGCTTCATCAGATCATCCATGATCAGATGCGGATAAGGACCGCGGTCAAAGATGTCGCCGATCACATGCAGATGATCAATTGTAAAACGCCGGATCAGATGCGAGAACGCACAGATCAGCTCGGGCGCTCTCCCGGTCTCAATCACGGAATTGATGATTTCAAAATAATATGCCTCCTGGTCGGACACATCCGGCCGACCGGCCAGAAGCTCTTCGATTACATAGGCAAAATCCTCCGGCAGAGATTTCCTCACCTTCGAACGCGTGTACTTGGAAGAAGCATTCTTGCACACGCGAATCAGGCGGAAAATTGTTACGCGATACCAGTCCGTCAGGTTCTCCTCATCCTCCAGCTGCTCCTGAATCTGTTTGATCTTGATCTCCGGATAATAGATGAGCATGGCGAGCGTCCTCTTCTCCGGGATGCCCAGTGAACTGCCGAACTCCTCCTCAATCTTTTTCTGTATGGCGCCGGAACCGTTGCACATGATATGGCGAAACTGCTCATATTCCCCGTGAACGTCCGTAATAAAATGCTCCGTTCCCTTCGGAAGGCTTAAGATCGCTTTCAGATTGACGATCTCCGTCGCCGCCGAAGCAATACTCGGATACTGGTTTGCCAGTACGCTTAAATACTTTAAATGTGCGTTTTTCATAATAATATAATGTCCCCCTGTCAGTGTTATATTCAAAAAATCAGCCTCGGATCACATCCCCCATATCATAAAATCCCGCCGGTTTCCCCGCCAGAAATTTCGCCGCCTCAATAGCACCCTTGCCGAAGATGGCTCTGGAATATGCCGTGTGTTTAAAAGTAATCACCTCATCTGTGCCGCAGAAAAACACCTCATGCTCTCCCACAATATTGCCGCCGCGCACTGCCTGGATGCCGATTTCCTTCTTATCACGCTTTTTGCGCTCTGAGGAACGGTCGAGCTTGTATTCATAAGCTCCATCCATCGCTTCATTCACGGAATCTGCCAGCGCGATTGCCGTGCCGCTGGGCGCATCCAGCTTTCGGTTATGATGCTTTTCCACAATTTCCACATCAAAGCCCGCCGGTGCCAGCGCGCGTGCCGCCGGCTTCAACAACTCGATCAGCGTATTAATGCCGAGCGACATATTTGCTGATTTGAGCACCGCCACCTTCTCACTCGCCGCCCGCACTGCCGCGTTCTGTTCTTCGGAAAGTCCCGTCGTGCAGACGATCACCGGTACCGATCGCTCTACGCTGTATGTGAGCAGGCCGTCAATACAGCTCACATGAGAAAAATCGATGATTGCATCCGCCTCCACATTACAATCCGCGATCTTTGCAAAGACCGGATATCCATAGGGCGTCTGTGTATCTATATCCACACCTGCCACAATCTCAACATCATCGTCCTGTGCGCACAGGTCACTGATCACGCGGCCCATGTGTCCGTTGCATCCGTTCATGATTACTCTGGTCATAAAACTAATCCTCCTACTTTCATAGATGTTAGCGCGCTGCATCAACAGCGCATGAAAGCTTACTACATTAATAATACCCCCGCAGCACCCGCGGGGGCAAGATGTTTTTTGTAAAATGTGAATGAGTTTCTGCATATAAAAACAGATGATGATCTACAGCAGCCCGAAGCGAACCAGTTCCTGCCGCAGGACTTCCTTATGGGCATCCTCCATCTCGCACAAAGGTGCGCGGAGCGGTCCCGCCTGCATGCCAAGCATCTTCATGGCAGCTTTCACCGGGATCGGGTTTACTTCGCTGAACAGAGCATTGATCAGCGGAACTGCCGAAAGCTGAATCTGCATCGCCCTGTTCCGGTCGCCCTCCAGATACTCCATCACCATGTCATGCGTCTGACGCGGCGCAATATTGGATAACACGGAGATTACGCCGATACCGCCGATGGAAAGCAGCGGAAGCACCTGTCCGTCCTCACCGGAATAGAGCTCCAGATTACCATCACACAGATTCATCATCTGTGCAGCCTGCGCCATATTGCCCGTGGCGTCCTTGATACCCACGATATTTTCCACATTCTTTGTCAGTTCAGCCACCGTAGCGGGCAGAATGTTGCAGCCCGTCCTCGACGGCACATTATACATCACCAGCGGAAGCTGTATGGCGTTCGCAATCGTCGTGTAATGAGCCACCAGCCCCTTCTGTGTCGCCTTGTTATAATACGGCGTCACGACCAGCACGGCGTCCGCACCGGCCTCCTGAGCGGCCTTCGAAAGCTCCACCGCAGTCCGGGTCGAATTGCTGCCGGTTCCGGCGATCACGGGAATACGCTTCTTCGTGAAATCAACCGCCGCCTTAATGACGTCCACATGCTCCTGTTCCGTGAGCGTAGCGCTCTCTCCCGTCGTACCTGTGATCACGATACAATCCGTACCGTTCTCAATCTGATAATTGATATTCGCCTCAAGTGCCTCGTAATCCACCTCAAAATTGTCCTTCATCGGTGTCACAATCGCAACACCGGCTCCTCTGAAAATCGACATCTTCATTTCCTCCTTCTTTTCTCATTAATAATATTGCATGTAAAAGGGACCAGCTGAGAAGCCGGTCCCTGAAATATACATATGGTATGATTCAGTGATAGCGCCCCATCTGAAGTCGATGACAGTCACAGCATTATTCACACTGTGCCCAAGCAATGATTCTCCGAAAACAAATCACCCTTTCGGCATACTTTCCTTTCCGCTGCGTTCACCTGCTTCCGGCGCATCCGGCAGTCTACTCATAAAGTATGCAACCTCTATCTCCTATATCTGTAACTGTGTCCTTTTTATCCGTATTCGAGATTGTTCTTTTCTGAATACATGCTGACTATAACACTGTATGCGGTATCTGTCAACCGTTCTTTTTCCATTTCAGATCTTTATTTCCGAGAAATCAATCTCCAGATCATCATAAATGTATCTGATGTCTGCGGTTCGGCGGAGCCATATCATAAATCTGTCCATCGATCAATTCTGCGCGTTTTCCTTCCGGCAGTAAATATATATCATCGATCGTGTAAACCTTCTCTTTTAATAATGGCATTTCATACATCCCTTCTGTGCGGTCTCGTGTTCTTATTTTTTGAGTATAGCATATGAAAAAGTAGCGTGCAAGATTTCCTCATCCTTTGCAAAAACGCCCTTCCCTCAGAGCACTTTACATCCGGCCATCCATAAGAAAATTCGTCATCTTTTTACACGCGGCACTCTGTGGGTAAATCCTGCTCGTACACAAACAGACCTGCTGCACCGGCAGTCTTTCAATCAGATCCACCTGAAAGATCGTTTCTTTCCTGAGTTCTTCCCGCACATACAGTTCCGGCACAAATCCAATCCCCATACCGGACTGAACCAGCGAAATAATCATCTGCATGGTCGACGCTTCACATACCGGATTTACAGAGACATGGTTATCCGAAAAATACTTCTCTGTTCCCATGCGAACCGCCGTGCCCGGAGGAAGCAGAATAAACGGTTCTCCGGCAAGATCGGACATATGGTGCGGCTGCTTTGTAAGGTGCCGGAACTTTTCTCCGGCAATCAGAACATTGTCATACTCCTGAAGCGGAGTCAGGCATACCGTCTCATCTACCGTCAGCGGATAGGGAAGCAGTGCCAGATCGATTGTCCCTGATTTCAATCTTGTATACAAAGTCTCAGGCGCACCAAGCGACAGCCTGACACTTACACCCGGATGATCTGTCTGAAAGCTGTCGAGATATGGCTGCAGAAAATACTGCATCGTCATCTCCGTCGCACCGATCTGAATCGTACCGCTCCCCAGATCTTTGTACTGCTTCAGTTTCTGCTCCGCAGACTCCAGATGCTGATATGCTGTTTCCACATGTCGATACAAGAGCTCGCCCTCAGATGTCAGTTCTACGCCCTTCTTTGATCGAATGAACAATGTGCACCCAAGATGATCCTCCAGTTCTCTGATAGAACGGCTGACCGTAGGCTGTGAAAGATACAATTCCGCCGCCGCAGCTGTCATGTTTTTATGTTTTGCCGTGATATAAAAAATCATATAACATTCAAAATTTCCGATCATAACTGTTTCTTCCCTATGTAAGTATGATGAACTTTATCGTTTTTATTATATCACTCTTTTCCTATCCATTCAAATATGAATGATAAGGTCAAAACTGCGTATTTTACACCTTCTTGCATCGGATTTATAATAAAAATGCATAAAACATGAAAAAAACATAGTTTTTCACAATGCTATTGTGAAAACAAAAGGGGGCGACAACATGAAAAAACGATTTGTAAGTATCGCGCTGTGCATCGCTTTTGCCGGCACTCTGCTCGCCGGCTGCGGAAGTGAAAACACTACAGACTCATCATCTTCTACCGCTGACATCTCCGTATCAGAGGAGAGTATAGACTCCGAAGAAGAAACGTATGAGTTGGTCGTGACCTCGCACGATCCCAGAACCTCTGCTACCGGCGAATTTCTGGAAGCATGGGCAGCTGCCGTGAGGGAAGCTTCTGACCGCCGCATCAATATTATCATTCAGCACAATTCCACATTGGCGAGCGCCAACGAGTCTTACGACTATGTGTTAGAAGGGAAGACTGATATTGCCTGGGGACTGCAGTCTGCCTATGCGGATGAGTTCCCGATCACCGAAGTATTCTCACTTCCGATGCTTGATATTGAGGATGCCGTTCAGGGTTCCGAAGCACTCTGGAAGTTTTATAACGAAACCGATTATCTGGATGAAGAATACAGCAAGGTACACGTACTCCTTCTTCATACAAACTGCCAGTCTCCCATCGCTCTGGTCGATCAGAAGGTTACCACAGCGGAGGAACTCGCCGCCCTGAATATCCGGGCAAATGACGGTCCTGCCGCTCTCATGGCGGAAAACCTCGGTGCGACACCCGTATCCGTTACGATTAACGGCCTGTACGGATCACTTTTGAACAGAGAATGTGACGCAGCCATCACCGACTGGCACGCAATCCGCTCTTTCGCATTAAACGGCGTATGTGATTATTACCTGGATGAGAATATGGGCGTATCCACCTACTTTATGGTCATGAATCTGGACAGCTACAACAGTCTGCCAGAGGATCTGCAGAAAATTCTGGATGAAACGAGCGCCGAAGCCATTCAATATGCCTCCATCTGGAATGAATACGAAGACGAGGTGCGGGATCTGATCACGTCAGTGGATCCAAGAGCCATTTACACCTTCAGCGATGAGGAGGAAGCAAAGCTTCAGGCTGCCGCGGAAGAAACCGCTGCCGACTGGATTGAAGAGATAAATGAACTCGGCTACGACGGCCAGGCAATCTATGACAAAGCAGTCGAATGCATTGAAGCCGTAAAACAATGATTCTTTGGATGAAAACACCGCGCCATCATACAAATCAGATGAGCATTCGGAAGAAATAACAGCAATTGTCCTGAATAAATACAGTAGGATTGAACCATTTTATGTATACAAAACGCCATATATTGCTATATATTGCCGGACTGTTCGTCATGGCCTTCGGAATTGTACTGATTAAAAAAGCAGGGGTCGGCGTATCTCCCGTCAGCGCCATACCATCCGTTCTGGCGGATCTGCTGCCCCTGAGTTTTGGCAATACAACCATCCTGTTCCAGCTGGCCTGTTTTATTCTGGTTTTTGCTGTTCAGAAGAAAACAGACATAAAGTCCGTATTAATTCTTCCGACAGCGATTGCCTTCGGTTATATTATTGACCTCTACATGTTCCTGCTGCCGTCCGGTGATCTTCCGCTGTGGTTAGCGTACGCCATCTGTCTCGCAGGAATCTGCGGCACAGCACTGGGGATCTCCCTGATTGTCAAAGCCAATCTGATGCTTCCCTCTCCGGATGCTCTGATCCATGCCATCAGCCTCAGATACACGCAGCCGCTCTCCCGTGTAAAAATGGAAGGCGACGGCGCCTATGTCACCATAGCGCTCATACTGGAACTGATTTTTTTCCATCATCCGGAATCCGTCTGGTTCGGCACGGCCTTGTCCGTCCTACTGACCGGACGTCTGGTCGGCATTTTTTCAGGATGGCTGACCAAAGATGTTCCGTAGAGCCGAAAACTGGTATAAACAACCGCAGATCCAAACATACCATGAAAATTCTTCACGAAAAAAATAAAGTGTCGCTTGCGACACTTCGCGCGCGAGCGGTTGCGTCAGCAATAATTTCACTGCCGCGAGCTGCGCTTCCTCGCGGAGCGTTTTTTGTTTTATAGGACGAACTCTCCTATAAAACAAAATATCCGCGGCGGGGAAACAAATTCCCGCCGCGGAAAAAGAAACAGTAAGATTTATATGTAACCTTAACTGAAGAACGCCGTAGCGATCGGCATAAACACGATACACACTACAAAGGAAATTACCGCAAACATAATCGTATATTTGTAGGTATCCTTGATGTTTACATGTCCCGGTCCGAAGAAGAACGGTGACGGAACTGCTGCGGACGGTGTAACCGTCGCCATACCTGCAGCGATCGCAACCATAACGGTGAAAGCCGCCATATTCGTATTACCAGTTCCGAGAAGTACGGCGCCGATATTAAAGAACAGAACCATCGTAACCGTATTCGAGAGGAAGTTCGTCATGATGATTGCCAACAGGAACAGGATGACAATGATACCGAATTCCGGCAGATTGCCGAGAACCGGCTGCAGGATATTGCCAAGCCAGGTCTGAATACCGGTTGCCTCAGAAGACAGCGGTGTTGCAAACATGGACACGGTACCCGCAAAGATCAACGGCGGCCACGGTACCTGCTTTAACGCGCTCGGTACATTCAGTATCGGCTTCCCGTTCGCCGGACAAATCGCCAGAAATGCAATCGCCAGAATAGCCGGAACTACAACACCGCAGTCATTCAGATAACTGAAGACGCCGGATACACCGGACAGCAGTGACGGAGCCAGCACAAAGAAAATCACGCAGATAAATACAACTGCCGCAATAATACCGTCCTTGCCGAGCGGTTTCTGCTGAGCCTTTACCTCTTCGACATCAAAATTCGTAAATTTGCTCATATCCGGATGCCAGATACGGCAGATCAGCATGATCACCAGATACATAACAACCGCATACGGTACACCGATGGCCAGCCACTGTGCGTAAGTAATCGTGATACCAAACTGTGTCTCCAGAGAAGCCATGATGATGTTCGGAAGTGCATGCGCGATCGGGGAACAGATGGAAAGAAGCACATTGCCGAGCATAACACCCGTAAAAATACAGGTATAGAAAGGCTCTCCCTTCTTGACTCCCATCTGCTTACAAAGTACCTCGGCGATACCGATATAGATAACCGCCAGAGACAGGTTATCCATGAAAAGACCGATGATGACGTTCGATGCAAAGAACATTGCCAAAAACGCGTAAGGCCTGCCCTGTACAAACTTCCGGGTAACGAAGAACATGGCAATCTTATTGATAACCCCTGTCTCACTTAAACATACGTTCAGTACCATGTAAACCAGCACGGTGATCACAACAAAATGTCCCAGTGATCCGGCCCACACCTCATTCGCCGTCATCGCCTGTGTCATGACCATCAGACCGAGTGCCAGAATGGATACCCAATGCGTATTCACCGTCAGCCACAGATACAGGATAGGAATAAGAATTGCAATAACCCGAACACCTAAATCTGTCAATCCGTTCGTCGGCTGAAGCACGGCATAAATCACAATACCGATGATGAGTGCAATCAGATAATGAATATAGTTTTTCTTGTCTGCTGCTGCCATTTTTGCCATTTTAAATCTCCTTTCTTTTGCAAAACTGTGTCTCTACTCACAAAAAACAGCACAATTATGTTAGCCTATATTCTTACTATACAGTCAACAGAAAACAACAAAAAAAACAGCAACAAAAAGTGAAATAACAGGCATTTTCGCTCATTTTAATTCCACTTCATATCGCTGTTTTGTGCCATATCACAAGACTCGTAATTATTCTGTTCTGTTATGACTCACATACATCCTTTCTGACACTTATCTCATAAACGGCGTCGGCATACTCTCTGAGACCGTCTCCCAGCACCCGTCCCGTCAAAATGATATCTGTCTCCTCCGAACGCAGACAAAGCAGCGCCAGCAGATCTTCTTCCGATATAATGCCGTAATCCACCAATCCCAGCACTTCATCCAGGATCAGCGCACTGCACTCTCCGGTCTGAAGCACTTTTCTCGCAAAGTTCATGCCGTTTTTCATATTCATCTGTTCGTCAAACTGTCCCTGCTCATCCAGTTCCTCATAATTCCGACTGGACTTCTGAAAACGAAAAACGCGGATCTCCGGCTCCAGACGCTGCAGAAATGCAGTCTCATCCTCATTTTTTCTTTTTAAAAATTCAATGATAATGACGGATCCCTCAATGCTCGCCTCATGTATGGCACATCCAAGAGCAGCGGACGTCTTTCCCCTGCCGCTTCCATAATATACCTGTATCTTTCCCATGCTCATGGTTTTCTCCTTCTGACTGTATGAACTCGCGGAACATGGTTATCCCTGAGTTTACATCAAAAACATGATTCACAATATATGCCGCCCATCCGTGACTGCGGACAATTCCTATCTGATGCACTACAAGATACCATATTCACAGAAAAAAACACAAGTCTGTTCTTTCGGCATCAGATTTACTAATCCTCCGGTATCAGATCCAGCTTATTGACAGAAACCTCATAGGCCACCCGCCGCTCCGTCTCCTCCTCGCTGATTTTTTTCACATATTCCCGGCTCTGAATGCGGCCTTCCAGATAAATATGGCTGCCAACCTCAAAACCAGAAGCAAAGCGAGCGTTCCTTCCCCAGCAGATACAGGGTATGTAATCGGATTTCCCATAGGAACGGTTGACCGCGAGCAGCACATCCGCGATTTCCCTTCCGAGCGGCGTCTTCCGATAAACCGGCTCCTTGCAGATAAACCCCTCCAGACAGATGATATTGGTGTTCTCCCCGTCCTCTATCTCCCCCAGAAATTCCAGTTCTCTCACAAAAACCGAAAGCACCAGTCGGTTTTTCCTCTCCTCATGCCGATTATAAGATCGAAACTGACCGGTCACATGGACAATCTGTCCCATATAATTCCGTTCCGTATCGATCAGGCGTTCTGATATCATCAGCGGTATAAAATCAGCATTGTGGCTCAGCCGGTTTACCGCAATCTCTACCATATAGAACCCCTCTCCGTACACCTCGTGACTATAGCGGAAATCCGAAACGACCTCTCCGATCATAGACACCTGATTGTTTTCAAACATTTTATCCGTCATATCGTATGCTCCCTTCTTCACATGTACTTTTCTCTGTGCAAAGATAATCGCCCGTTGCTGCTTCCTGATAAACAAAAACACATGCGGGTTTTACGATTGTAAGGCACATTGCTTGCGCACATCATAGCACAAAAAAGTATCGAATACACGTACTTTATGTCAATAACCATATTTCATCAAATATTTTCTTGCGAAAATCTTTTTTTATGCTACAATATGTAATGTTTTGTATCAGTGGCCATACGCCTGCCATATAAAACAGATCCGTTTCATTAACAAACCGGCGTTTTCCGGTTTCAACACAATCAAACAGGGAGTATATTATGTCAGATGAAAGAACGGCAGCATATTATCAAAATCATGCCGATTCCATCCTTTATGCCAACGGCAACCTTGTCCTCGGAATATCCGATGAAAGTAATGTCCTGCAATTAAGCGAAAATGACTTCGTCGACATGGCGGCCAATACGGCAGACGCCGCCCGGTTCGAAAAAGATATTCTGATAAAAAAAGACGGTACGCTGATCAGTCCGGTTCCGATGGTAAGGAATTGGGATCATATCACACGTATCGCGGGCGGAATGAACGGCTCCTATAAAAAATTTTATATCGGACTGAAAGACGACGGCACATTGGTCTTTGCCGGTTCCAATGCCTGCGGTCAGGGTAACATTTCCGACTGGGAAAACGTAACCGCCATATCATGCGGCTATCGGCACACGATTGCACTGCTGGAAAACGGACAGGTTCTGGCAACAGGCTCCGACAAAAACGGCCAGTGTCATACATCCGATTGGGCGGATGCCGCCGCTGTTTACGCAGCCTGCGACTGCTCCTTTGCACTGAAAAAAGACGGTACCGTACTGTCAGCCGGTGCATCGAAGTACGGCTGCGATGTCTCCGGATGGAATCATATAGAAAAACTGATCGTTTCCGAGGGAACGATTTCCGCCACCTGGAACGGCGGCGTGACGCTCGCAGGGCTCAAAAAAGACGGCACCGTGCTTACTACCGGTTTTAACACAAACCCGAAACACGGCAATAAATGCTGGAAGACCGATCAATGGGAGGACATCATATCCATCTCATCCCACGGCGAACATCTGCTCGGTCTGAAAAAAGACGGCACCGTGGTTGCCGTCGGGCCGAACGATAAGGGTCAATGTAATGTATCCGAATGGAGAGATATCATCGGTGTCTACGGGGGATACGGCAGTGTTTCCGCCGGCATACAGGCAGACGGACATGTTGTCTACACGGCACACCGCGTGGAACCCGGACGGGTGACCTATAAAATCATCCTGAGTCCCCCCATAATATCAAAAAAAGCCCTGTTTTCCGATAAATCACCCAATCTGCAGATTTCTGATCAGGCAAACTGATATTCTCTGCTTCCAAAAACAGAAAACAGATTATTGTCACTATATACCGCCGGTACAAAGGCGGAGAACTGGAGTTGAGTATGAAAACGACAAGAGAAGATATCCGAAACATTGCGATTATCGCACATGTTGACCACGGAAAGACCACCCTCGTGGACAATCTGTTAAAACAGTCCGGCGTATTCCGGGACAATCAGGTCGTTCAGGAACGTGTGATGGATTCGAACGACATTGAGAGAGAAAGAGGTATCACCATCCTCTCAAAAAATACAGCGGTATTTTATAAGAACACAAAAATAAACATCGTAGATACCCCCGGGCACGCTGACTTCGGCGGAGAAGTGGAGCGCGTACTGAAAATGGTAGACGGCGTCATCCTTGTAGTGGACGCCTTTGAAGGCGCCATGCCCCAGACCAAATTCGTACTGATGAAAGCACTGGATCTGGATCTGCCGGTCATCGTCTGTATCAACAAGATCGACCGGCCGGAAGCACGTCCCGACGAAGTCATAGATGAAGTGTTGGAGCTCTTCATGGATCTGGATGCGTCAGATGAACAGCTTGACTGCCCGTTCGTCTACGCTTCCGCCAAGTACGGCTATGCCACGCTGAACCCGGAAGACGAACCGAAGGATATGGAACCGCTGTTCGAGACCATCTTAAACTATATCCCGGCACCCACCGGAGATCCTGACGCAAACACACAGGTGCTGGTCAGCACGATCGACTATAATGAATATGTTGGCCGTATTGCGGTCGGCAAGGTAGACAACGGCTGCATCCGCGTTAATCAGGATGCCGTTATTGTCAACGCGCACGACCCTGAAAAACAGAAAAAAGTCCGGATCAGCAAATTATATGAATTCGACGGATTGGAAAAGGTGGATGTGAAGGAGGCCCGAATCGGCTCAATTGTCGCCACCTCCGGTATCGCGGACATCCACATCGGAGACACCATCTGCGCGCCAGAGCATCCAGAACCCATCCCTTTCCAGAAAATATCCGAACCGACGATCGCGATGAATTTCCTTGTAAACGACAGTCCGCTCGCCGGACAGGAGGGCAAATATATTACTTCCCGCCATATCCGCGACCGGCTGTTCCGGGAATTGAACACTGACGTCTCCCTCCGCGTGGAGGAGGCAGACAACGCCGACTGCTTCAAGGTATCCGGCCGCGGCGAGCTTCACCTTTCGGTACTCATTGAGAACATGCGCCGCGAGGGTTATGAATTTGCCGTATCTAAAGCGGAGGTTCTCTACCGCACGGACGAAAACGGAAAGCGGACAGAGCCGATGGAACTGGTCTATGTGGATGTACCGGAGGAATTTACCGGCGTTGTCATCGAAAAACTGAGCCAGAGAAAAGCAGAACTGCAAAATATGGGAGGCATCAGCGGCGGCTACACCCGTCTCACCTTCCGTATGCCGGCACGCGGGCTCATCGGATACCGGGGAGATTTCCTGACCGACACAAAGGGAAACGGCATCATGAATACCATCTTTGACGGCTATGATCTCTACAAAGGAGATATCCAGTACCGCAAGCTCGGCTCTCTCATCGCCTACGAACCCGGCGAATCTGTAGCTTACGGTTTGTTCTCCGCCCAGGACCGCGGCGCCCTGTTTATCGGCCCGGGTGAGAAGGTTTACTCCGGCATGGTGGTCGGACAGTGTTCCCGCTCCGAGGACATTGAGTTAAACGTCTGCAAGAAAAAGCATCTGACCAACACGCGTTCCTCCTCCGCGGACGAAGCGCTGACGCTGACACCGCCGCGGATCCTGAGTCTGGAACAGGCGCTGGATTTCATCGACACAGACGAACTTCTGGAGGTCACACCGGAAAGCCTGCGCATTCGGAAGAAAATTCTTGATCCGACTTTGAGAAAGCGCGCAGCCATGAAAAAAAATCAATAAAGACTCAAAACCGACCGTCCCGCATACGCGGAACGGTCGGTTTTTTTCTTTTTTGTCTTGTCTGTTACTCTTGTCCTTCGATTGGTTTTGCGTTCGGCAGTTCCTGAAAATACTCCAGAGCCGTCAGGATGATCGCCAGGGTATAGACGGCGAAGCCCACACCCATGATCAGTGAAAACGGCCAGTACGGCAAATGCAGGATCTGAGACGCTTTTCCGACGGAGTAGTTCGTACTCACCTGTTTAAAAGACTGAATCGTCAGAAGCAGGCAGAAGAACGCGCACACCAACTGCAGGATACCGTTCATGGCACAGCGCCCTTTCGGAGGCAGCTTGTTCACAAAAAGGTCTACCCTTACATGGCCGTTCTCCAACTGTGTGACGCCGAAGCACAGGTACATCATAATAATCATACCCAGCTCAACCATCTCCATGTTGCCCAACACACGATAGTTTGTAAACAGATGCAGAATAACGTCTATCACCGTCACAATCACGGCATACATCAGGACCACCATAGATATATACCGAATTGCATGGCAAAATTTCTCTAACCCGGAGCGGAATTTTTTCATAAAAACAACTCCTTTCTGGATCGCTTCATAAACAATTACTGGTTATTGGCGATGCACTCCATCGCGGTGTCATAGATGGCCTGGCCGTCATAACCCGCCGCATCCATGGACTCAATCCACTCATCGATGGTCTGCTGGGCAACATCTTCCAGCTTCGCCCTCTCCTCATCGCTCAGGTTATAAAGCTTATCCGCTACGGCTTCCTTCACTTCCTCTTCATACTGATCCCATACTTCCGTATACTTCAGGGAATCTTCCGCAACGTCATCCAGCAGCTGCTGAAGCACTTCCGGAAGCGCATCATAGGAATCCTGGTTCATAACCATGAAGTAAGTAGAAACGCCGATGTTCTCATCCAGATACCAGGACAAAACTTCATCCAGCGAGAAGGAATTAACCGCATGCCAGTCGGTAATGCATCCGTCAAGCGTACCCTTGTCAAGGTTGCTGTACAGATCATTAATGGAAACAGATACCGGGTTTGCACCGAGGTTCGTGATAAAGTCGGTCGGCGGTCCGGCGTTGCCGCGCAGCTGCATGCCCGCAATATCATCCAGTGTCTCAATCTTTGTGCTGACAGTCTCAATCGCGCTCTGGCAATTGGTATGAAGCAATAATACATGGAAGTTAGAATACTCCTCATCCATATAATCCGTAGTGTTCCAGAACTCCCAGATTGCCTGCGAACCGTTGGTCGCGCTCTGGATATCGATCAGAGGAAGCATGAACACTTCGGTTACAGGGAAGGTGTCCGCATAGAAGGACTGCAGACCCCATCCGATATCTGCGGAACCGTTCAGTACATAATCATAGGTATCCTTCGGACCTGCGAGTGTAGCTCCGTGGTAAACCTCGATGGTCAGATATCCTTCGGAAGCCTCCTCTACTGCAGCCGCGAAGTTGTTCAGGAATGTACCTGTCGCGGAATTTTCCGGGTCATGCTGGGTCAGAGTCAGCGTATAGGTCTGATCCAGACCGCTCAGGTCATATTCGCCGACGCCGGACTCATCTTCCGCATCAGCATCCGCCTCCGCCTCGGCTTCCGCGGAAGTCTCCTCCGCCGCGGACTCGGTGGTATCGGTGGTGTCGCCGGAATCATCCGATGAACTGCCGCAACCGGCCATTGCGCCCATGGACACAACAAGCGCCCCGGCAAGAATGATAGAAATCACTTTCTTTTTCATAAAATCCTCCTTCTTTTTTGCGTATACGGTGCACATGCGCCGTATACATTGAAATATTGAAAACTGTATCTCCGTTATCCGGCGGAACCGTATAGCAGAGTAGGCAGCCCCAGTGACAGCGGCTTAATCAAAGCAACGAGAAGAATCGTCACGATCAGCGCAATGACAAACGGCACGACGCCCTTGAAAATCTTCATGATCGGCACGTCCTTCGCGATGCCGCCCATGACGTATACGCACATGCCCACCGGCGGCGTAATAAGACCCAACTGCATAGTCATTACCATCAGAACGCCGAACCACACAGTATTCATGCCCATCTGTTGAACAATGGGCAAAAAGATCGGCGTCAGAAGCACAATCAGCGGCAGGGAATCAATAAAGCAGCCAAGCACCGCGTAGATAGCCAGAATCAGCAGGATAACTACGAGATTCGGCAGATTCGACGCTGCGATCCCATTCGCCAGAGTGGTCGGGATCCGGGAAATCGTAAGGAAGTAACCGAATATGTACGCGCCTACCATAATCATGAAAATCATGCAGGACGTCCGCAGCGTATCCGCCAGAGACTTCTTAATATTTTCCCAACTCGCCTTTCTCTTTCCAATGAGGAACAGCAACGCGATAAACGCTCCGACAGCAGCACCCTCGTTCGCGCTGAAGATACCGCTGAAGATACCGCCGAGCACGATCACAAACAGGATCAGAATCGGGATAACGCCTTTCAGCGACTGCATCTTTTCCTGCAGGCTAACCTTTTCGCTCTTCGGAGCCAGGTCAGGATTCATCTTAACCTGAATCATGATGGTCATGACATAGATCGCGGCCAGCAGAATGCCCGGTATGATACCCGCGGCAAACATCGTGCCGATCGACTCTTCCGCCGCAATGGCATACAGGATGAATCCCGTGCTGGGCGGAATCAGGATGCCCAACGTACCGCCCGCCGCTATGGAGCCGCAGGCCAGCGTGTCCTTATATCCGTATTTCCTCATCTCCGGCAGGCAGACAACGCCGAGCGTGGCGGTGGTGGCTGTCGAGGAACCGCAGATCGCCGCAAAGAACGCGCACGCTACGATCGTCGCGGAAGAAAGACTTCCCGGAACCCGTCCGATCCATTTATGGCAGAATGCATATAGATCCTGACTGATCCCGGCATAAAAGGCGAACTGCCCCATCAACACAAACAATGGAATTACCGAGTAGGAATAATTCGCGATCGTACTGAACGGCACGGACGAAAACAATCCCATCGCGCCTTTCATATTGACAATAATCGCGTAACCGAAGAATCCTACCACGACCATCGTGAAACCGATATTCATGCCCATGAACAGCAGAATCAGCAGCACGATAACACCGATAACTCCAATCACCAATGGACTCATAAGCTCTCTCTCCTTTCTGTAAAACAGCCATTTCTGTTCTGATTTGAATAAAAAATACTCTCTGTTCAAGCTGTTCTCAATAGCCTGATCTGCAATAACCTCCTTTCTGACTATACCGCATGGTATCCAACAGCATAACATCGTATCCAATGGTATCCCATCGTATGCGGCATGTATTCGTACCTCTACTCAATAAAATATTTTATTCTGTATAGTTGCTATACACTCAAGCACTTTCTGTAAGGTAACCCTTTTTTCATAAATTTTTGCACAAATATCTCATATATTTTTCTGTTTTTTTGTTAATTTTGCTCCATGTATTTTTCTGCATACATCTCTTGACAGATTTTTTTCATCAGTTTCCCACAAATGCCATCATATCAATCTGCTGCAAAAACAGATATGCACCGGTATCGATTCCGGCAGTCATCTGCCCATCTCCGACCGGTGCATATCCACTCATATTTCAAAACAGATTTTTTAACCGCTCCAAAGCTTGCGGTTGTAAGGAACAATCTTTAAAACATATCCGGAAGCCATTTCTTCGGATCAACATCCATAAACTTCGATCTCTCAAAGTGCTCCTTCAGCTTGAACGGCATCGTGCAGTCAAAGATCGTCTTGCAGGAAATGCCGAGGTCACTGATCATCGGATTATAGGATGTCTCCTGTGTATGATCCAGCGGATGACATCTCACACCCGGAATCATCACGGTATCAATATCGCCCTGATAACGCGTGTTCAGCGCCCAGAGAACATCATTGCTGTCAAACGGATCCACATCCTCATCCACCAGAATGACATGCTTCAACTCTGAGAAAGCCGAGAAAGCAAGCAGCGCAGCCTGACGCTGGCGTCCCTCATCACTCGGGATGCTCTTCTTGAACTGCATGATCGCCATGTACTTGCCGCCTCCCGACGGATGTGCGTACACATTCAGCAGACGGCCCGGCATCGCGGTCTCAACCATATTGATGATGCTGGCCTCGGTGGGAAGTCCTGCCATATGTACATGCTCCTCGGAAGGGCCGATCGTCGTCTGCATGATCGGATTGATTCTGTGGGTCACAGCCTTTACCTTAATGATCGGAACCATCGGAGCAGGGCCGGTCTGTCCCGGGAACTCCGGCATCGCCTTGCCCGTACCCGTAGAACGATCCTCCGGCACTCTCTCGTGAGGCATCAGCAGACCCTCAATGACATACTCCGCGTTCGCAATCGCCGTTTCATCAATTGTCAGACATTTGCACACTTCCACCGGCTTCTGGCGGATTGCACCCGCACAGCCCAGCTCATTGTATCCGATCGGGGTAGTCGGCGGCTCAAATCCCGAAGCCAGATAGATTGCCGGATCCAGACCAATGCTGACGGAAATCGGCATCGGCTTGTCAAGCTTCTCATATTTGTCATAGAATGCACCCAGATGTCTCGCGCCCGGTGTGATCCACATAGACATTTCGTCTGCACCCTGCAGGCAAAGTCTGTGAATCGTCACATCGGTATCACCGTTCTCCGGATCAGTACCTGAGCAAAGTCCCATCGTCACATACGGGCCGGCATCCTCCGGCGTATTCGTCGGCGCGGGTACAAGCTTGCGCAGGTCAAATCCCTCATCCGTTGCATAATGTACAACCTCCTGACACGGAGGCTTCTCTCCTGTATATGCCACCGGAGGGATCGGCTTTTTCACAGCATCGCGCATGTAAAATCCCAGTTTCTCCGGTTCCACATCCAGAAGTGCCGCTACTCTCTTACGGCTGGCAAGCACGCCAATGATGACTTTTGCGTCCGGATGTCCTTTAATCGAGTTGAACATCATGGCCGGGCCGATCTTTGTCGGGCGCATAACGGTGCCGCCGGCACCGACATGGCGGTAAACACCGGAGAGTTCCGCTTTCGGATCAACTTCCACATCCGTCTCTACATACTCTCCCGGAAGACTTTTGAGCAGCTCGATCGCTGAACGCAGATCAGTTACGTTGTTCATAATAAACTCCTCCTTCATAAAACATAGCAGTTTTCACAAAAAACTGCCGGTATCCACTTTTCTCTACTCCGTTTTAGTATAACACTGTATAGCTGATATACAGTTATTCCTTTTTTAAATAAAAAATGCACAATTTTTCTTTTCTTTTTTTGTGCATTTTTTTGTTAACAAAAATGCCATCTTCCTTTTGACTGTATAGCGCTATACAGATTATAATGAGCGTAAGCTACAAGCTGTGCAGCAGAATGACCGAAGGTCACGAACTGAGCACGGCGGATTTAACAGATATAATGTGAAGGTACTGAACAGTTACGATATAATACACAAAAAGAGGAGATCAGATATATTTATGAAGCGTTTGATTATCGGTATCAGCGGAGCCAGCGGTATCCCCATTGCAGTCAGCGTATTGCACGCTCTGCGGGAGCTGCCCGACTGGACAAGCTGTCTCGTCATCTCCAAAGGCGGAGAGAAAACCATAGAACTTGAGTCGGATTACACCGTAGAAGAGATCTCCGCTCTGGCAGATGAGCTCTACGACAACACGAATGTCGGCGCCTCCATCGCCAGCGGGACCTACCGAACCGAAGGCATGATCGTTGTTCCCTGCAGCATGAAGACCGTTTCCGGCATTGCAAACGGTTACTCGGACACGCTGCTTTTACGTGCCGCCGACGTCGTGATCAAAGAACGCCGGAAGCTGCTTCTGGTAGCACGGGAGACTCCCCTGAGCACCATTCACCTCAGGAACATGCTCTCCCTCTCGCAAATGGGCGTGATCATTATGCCGCCCATGCAGACCTATTACAACCGTCCGGAGACTGTACAGGATATGGCTGATCATATGACCGGTAAGATTCTGGATGTTTTCGGCATCGATTATCATCGCTTCCGCCGCTGGGATCCGTAATGTTATTATAAAACAAAGCAGCTGTATATGAACACTTCCTGTGCTCATATACAGCTGTTTCGTTCTTTCAATCTCAGATTATTACAACTCCTCTTTACATCCTGACGTGCTGAGTGCGCAGGCAATCTCATGCCCCATTTTCTCCACTGCAGCCGACACTTCCCGGATCTGATCCTCAGAAATATTGTCGATATGGAAACCGCCGGTACAGACCGTCACGGTCCCCAGCATACTGCTGATTATCTCTGCCGTTTTCCGGCAAAGGATTTCGTCCTTATGTCCTGTCACATTCAGCACGGAGGATGTAGCGCTCATGGCTCCGCTGCCGGTTAAAGACTGACGCGGCACAGCCAGCACAGTACAGCCGATATGCGGCTGCTGTCCGCCCTGCAGGAACACGAGCATATCCTCTCCTGCCCTCGCCGCATGCATCTCAACGGGAAAGCCCGCGGCTTCGCCCCGCTTCGTAATCAACCAGTCCATCCGTTTTCCTCTCACCATGATCTGTAATAACTTAATTACAGTTTATATGATACGATATATAGCAACTATACACGCAAGATTTTTTTCAAATAACATCCTTTGTTTTTTTCGATATCTTTAAGAAAAGCAGGCCAAAAAGCATCAGAATGGAAAAAATCGTGCCGAACAGAAAGCCGGTCTGAAGATTATCTCCGAAACGGGCGGATATGGCTCCTGTAATGGCCGGGCCGGCTCCGCATCCCAGATCGCCCGCCAGCGCGAGAAAGTCAAACAGCGCCGTTCCGCCCTTCGGCATGATTTTGGAAGCAAATGTAAACGTACCCGGCCACATCACGCCATTGGAAAATCCGGCAATCGCACAGGCCGCCAGCGCGACAACCGGAGAGCCCGAAAGTCCGATGACTACATAGCAGCAGGCACATACAATCGTACACCCCAGCATAAACTGCCAGAGCTTCGCGTCATTTCCCTTTTTTCCATACCATGTCCGTTCCGCACCCTTCATCGCAGCGAACAGACAGGGACCCGCCAGATCACCCACTGCCTTGGATACCTGCAGACCTTCTTCCGCGAAATCAGACGCCCACTGGGCAATCGCCATCTCGCTGGAACCGGCGCAAAACATAAAAAGCAAAAGAAGCCAGAACAATCCGGAACCCGCCAATGTGCGCAGCGGCATCCGCTCCTCTTTGGAAACCAGCTCATACATGGGAACAAACAGGAAGAAAATCGCGTTCGCCAACGGCAACAGCGCCCAGAGAACAGCCAGCAGTTTCCAGTTATCTATGCCCGCCAGCTTAAAAAATGCCGTGGAAACCAGGATGACGATCACACTGCCCCAACAGTAAAACGAGTGGAGCATGCTGACCGCTTTGTCCTTTCGTTCAATCGGACAGGCTTCAACAATCGGCGTCAGGAGCACCTCTGTCAATCCGCCTCCCGCACCGTATATGACGACCGCCAGAATCAGACCGTAAAAAGGATTCTGAAACAGATCCGGAAGATATGCCAGTCCGCTGATACCCGCCGCCGCCAGAATATGCGCGAGGAACACACACTTCCGGTATCCGAACCGGTCTGCAAACGCGGACGCAAAGAAATCCACTACAATCTGCGCGCCGAAATTCGCCGCGATCAGAACGGACACCTGTGATAAGCTGATTGCATACTGCGTCTGAAATGTCACAAACAAAAGAGGCGCAAAGGTATTGATCATAGACTGTACAATGTAACCGATGGAAGACGCCCTCACTGTCTGATGATAATTCTGTGATCGCCGCATGTATATATCCCTCCATTGCCAGGCACAAGAAACCGACGCCGTACAAGAAACGTCGTATCCTGATTTAAACTAAAAGAATTCATCCGAAATATGATTCAGAATATCAACATTCCTCACGTCTCATATTCCGGATGAATCCGTACAAATTCTTCTCTTATAATTTCTTAATGCGCTCCAGAGCTGCCAGCGTATTTTCGTAAGTGCCGAACGCTGTCAGCCGGAAATATCCCTCGCCGCTGGGTCCGAAACCGGAACCGGGCGTACCAACCACATTCGCTGTGCCGAGCAGATAGTCAAAGAACTCCCAGGATGTCATCTGATCCGGCGTCTTCAGCCAGATATACGGCGCATTGACACCGCCGAACACCTCAAATCCTGCCTCCGCCAGACCACTCCGGATTGCAGCAGCATTTTTCATATAGTATGCAACCTGCTCTGCCAGCTGTGCCTTCCCGGCCTCACTATATACGGCTTCACCTGCGCGCTGTACGATATACGGAGCGCCGTTAAACTTCGTGCCGTGACGTCTCGCCCACATCGCATGAAGAGAAACGTCCCCGCATTTCAGTTCTTTCGGGACAACTGTGTATCCGAGACGGACGCCGGTAAATCCCGCGTTCTTTGAAAAACTCTTCAGTTCAATCGCGCAGGTCTTCGCACCCTCGCACTCATAAATCGTATGCGCTACGTCATCCTCGGAAATATAAGCTTCATACGCACCGTCATAGATGATCACTGCCCCGACGCGGTTCGCGTAATCCACCCACTCCTGAAGCTGTGACTTTTTAAGCGTCGTCCCCGTCGGATTATTCGGAAGGCACAGATAGATCATATCCGGCGTCTCCTTCGGGAACTCCGGAACAAAGTTGTTTTCCTTTGTACAGGGCATATAGATCACATCACTCCACACCTCGGTCGTCGGATCATAGGTACCGGTTCTGCCGGCCATTACATTGGAATCCACGTAAACCGGATAAACCGGGTCACACACGGCAATACGGTTGTCCACGGAAAAAATCTCCTGTATATTTCCCGAATCGCTCTTTGCTCCGTCAGAAACAAAAATCTCATCCGCGCGGATATCGCACCCCCGCGCCCTGTAATCATTCTCCGCGATGGCATTGCGCAGGAACTCATATCCGAGATCCGGCGCATATCCGCGAAATGTCGCCGCATCGCCCATCTCGTCCACCGCGCTGTGCATGGCATCAATGATCGCCGGCGCCAACGGCTGGGTGACATCGCCGATACCGAGACGAATCAGCGTTTTATCCGGATGCGCCGCCTGATATTCGCTTACCTTTCGCGCAATCGTGCTGAAAAGATAGCTGCCGGGCAGCTTCTGATAATTGTCATTTACCTTAAACATATGTATTCTCCTTCTTTATATAATAGTTCGCACTCGTGTCAACAGAGCGTTTACAGTATACACAGTTCCTGTCAAAAAATCAATATCGATAACTGTTCAGTACCTTTACAGTCACGGGAACAGCAAAACATCCTACAAATCCATCATGCTCAGAATCATCTGTGCGGTCTCTGTAAAACTGGTACCGTTGTCCATACTGGTTTTCTGGAGATAACGGTGCGCCTCCTCCTCGGTCATGTTGTTCCGGCTCATGAGAATTCCCTTTGCCCGGTCAATCAGTTCCTGTTCCTCATCAGAACGTTTTCGCGGCTGCTGCCGCCGGCGCCTTTTCGCTCTCTCAACGCTGTAAGAGACCATCTCTACCGTAGAGACCAGTTCATGTACCCGAAGCGGCTGTGACAGGCTGACCACATCAGAGTCGCCGTTTTCCGCCCAGTCCTCCTTCGATGTGATTGCAACCATCTGAAACCCGGCAGGAAGATATTCTTTTAATTCGCGGTAAATCATATCCGGCAGCCGATAACTGCAGATCAGCACACCATACTGCAGCTCGTTTGCCTCCTGAATCGCCTGTGCGCCGTTCGTGCAGACGCCGGTTACCTGAAAACCGCTTCGAACCAGTATTGATTTAATTTTCTTTCCGATATCTGCTTTGGGAAATACAACAATAATTCCTGTCAAACTCAGCTGCCCCTTTTAATGGTTCTGATTCATTACTTTAATATTTATTGAGATATTCTGCCAGTTCCCATGCGCTGACAGTATGGCAATAGGCGTCCCACTCCTTTTTCTTTGTCTCCAGATAAGCACCGGAAATATGTTCTCCCAGGACTTCCCGCACAAAAGCATCCTCTTCCATGGCATCCAGAGCAATTTTCAGATTCTCAGGCAGTTTCTTTACACCGAGTTCTTCACACTCCGCATCTGAAAGTTCGTAAATATTTTTTGCGATGCGCGGCGGCGGAAGGATTTTATTCCTGATACCGTCCATCCCGGCCGCCAGACAAAGCGCCAGCACCAGATACGGGTTCGCCGCGGAATCCGGACTGCGCAGTTCAACACGCATGCCGCCGTCGCGAGCCGACGGAATACGGATCAGAGGGCTTCTGTTTTTCACGGACCACGCAATATGAATCGGCGCCTCAAAGCCGGAAACGAGCCGCTTGTAAGAATTCACCAGCGGATTCGTGACCGCGCACATCCCGTAGACATGCTTCATCAGTCCTCCAATAAAATAATATGCTTCCGTACTTAATCCGTTCTCATCCGCCGGGTCAGCAAATATGTTTTTACCGTCCTTTGAAAGCGACATATTGATATGCATGCCGGATCCGTTCACACCGGGCTTCGGCTTAGGCATGAAAGTGGCATACATGCCATGGCGTTTGGCGATAGTCTTTACCGTCAGTTTAAATGTCATGATATTGTCTGCCGCGTGAAGCGCGGGCTCATATTTAAAATCAATCTCATGCTGCCCCGGAGCCGCCTCATGATGAGAAGACTCAATTTCAAATCCCATATCCTCCAGAGTGAGCACCATGTCACGGCGGGCATTCTCCCCGAAATCGTTCGGTCCCATCTCGAAATATCCGGCAAGTTCTCCGGTCTCCGTCGTAGAGCGTCCCTGATCGTCTGTGTTAAACAGGAAGAATTCGCACTCCGAACCGATCTCGCAGCTATAGCCCATCTCGTGCACCTCCCGCACCATTTTTTTCAGGGCGAGACGGGGATCCCCTTCAAACGGCGTGCCGTCCGGTCCGCAGATGTCACAGATAAACCGGGCTACCTTGCCCTGCTGCGGACGCCACGGAAAAATCGTAAAAGTATCCAGATCCGGATGCAGATACATATCCGACTCCTCCACCCGCACAAAACCTTCGATTGACGACCCGTCAAACATGTAGCAATTGTCCAGCGCCTTCTCCAACTGGCTGCTTGTGATCGCCACATTTTTCAAGCGTCCCAAAATATCAGTAAACTGAAGACGAATGAATTCGACATCCTCCTCTTCAACGATACGCATAATATCCTGTTTCGTGTATTTGCTCATTATATCCTCCCGATTATATATTATGAAAAAACGTCAGCACATCCTCAAACCGCATCGTCCCCCCGAATATGTCCAGGGCACTCCCGATCGTTACGTTCAGATGATCCTGCCCCCACTCCCGCAGCTGCCGCAGATGTTCAAAACTGCCGACACCGCCGGCATAAGTGACCGGAATACGATTCCATCCTCCCAGCATCTCGACCAGACCGCGTTCAATGCCGGAAGATTTTCCCTCCACATCCGCCGCGTGTATAAGAAATTCACCCGCATAGCCTGACAGGCAATCCAGTAAAGCTTCCGTGATCTTCTCGTCCGTAAACTTCTGCCAGCGATCCGTTACTATATAATACGCTCCGTCTCTCTTCCTGCAGCTTAAGTCCAGTACGAGACGATCCCGTCCGACGACGGCACAAAGCCTCTCCAGATTCTTATAATTTAAAACTCCGTCTCGAAACACATAGGATGTAACGATCACATGGGACGCTCCCGCCTGCAGAAACTCCGGCGCGTTCTCCGGTGTCATGCCGCCGCCCGCCTGTAAAGTGCCGGGGCTGGCGCGAAGCGCTGACAGAGCCTGTCTCTTTGTCTCAGCATAATAAGGAGAATCCTTCGCGTTCAGAAGAATGACGTGACCGCCCGAGATCTGATAACGCCGGTAAAGCCGCGCATAAAATGCAGCATCCTGCTCCGCCACAAAATTCTCCTTTGCCCGGTCGCCCTCATCCCGAAGGGAACCGCCTACAATCTGTTTCACCTTTCCGTTATGAATATCAATACATGGCCGAAACTCCATTCCATATCTCCTCGCAGATCATTTCCAGAATCATGAATCCGAATGCGGGCATTCGATTCATGACCTTTTGACCCTGGTATCATCATTTAATTTACCATAAAACGAAGGAATTGCAAAGCAAAAAAGTTTATTGACATTATAAGAACGAATCACTATAATGTAAGAAAAACATTTTAACACTTTTGTCTTTACTACGCGGACATCTGCTTTTACAACGAAAAACTCATCATCAGTTTTTCGTTTTTATTACATAGTCACACATATATTGCATGACGAGGGAGGAAATAAGATGGCAAAAATCATTGGCGAAGGAATTACTTTTGACGACGTGTTGCTGGTACCGGCTTACTCTGAAGTGACACCCAACATGATCGACCTGACAACAAAGCTGACAAATCAGATCACGCTTAACATCCCCATGATGAGCGCGAGCATGGACACGGTGACAGAACACCGGATGGCGATCGCCATGGCCAGACAGGGCGGCATCGGCATCATTCACAAGAATATGTCTATCACGGCACAGGCCGAAGAAGTCGACAAGGTAAAGCGTTCTGAGAACGGTGTCATCACTGATCCCTTCTCCCTCTCCGCAGATCATACGCTGCGCGACGCGGATGACCTGATGGCCAAGTTCCGCATCTCCGGCGTCCCCATCATCCGGGAGGACGGCACGCTGGTCGGCATCATCACGAACCGTGATCTGAAGTTTGAGACAGATTATAACAAAAAGATCAGTGAGTGCATGACAAGCACCGGACTGGTCACCGCCAAAGAAGGCATTTCCCTGGATGAGGCGAAGGCAATCCTCGCAAAATCCAGAAAAGAAAAGCTTCCTATCGTCGACGACGATTACAAATTAAAGGGACTGATCACGATCAAGGATATCGAGAAGCAGATCAAATATCCGCAGTCCGCCAAGGATTCCCATGGCCGCCTGCTCTGCGGCGCCGGCGTAGGGATCACGCATGACATGATGGCGCGTGTGGCTGCCCTTGTCAACGCGCAGGTGGACGTCATCGTGGTGGATTCCGCACACGGACACTCCAAAAACATCTTGAACGCCATCCGTCAGATCAAGGCTGTCTACCCGGATCTGCAGGTAATCGCCGGCAACGTTGCCACGGCGGCAGCGACGGAAGCGCTGATCGAGGCAGGCGCCGATGCCGTCAAGGTCGGCATCGGCCCCGGCTCCATCTGTACCACCCGCGTAGTCGCGGGCATCGGCGTCCCGCAGATCACAGCCATTATGGATTGCTACAATGTCGCCAAAGCAAATGACATCCCGATCATCGCTGACGGAGGCATCAAATACTCCGGCGACATGACGAAAGCCCTCGCGGCAGGCGCCAGCGTCTGCATGATGGGTTCCATGTTTGCGGGCTGCTACGAAGCACCCGGTGATTTTGAATTATATCAGGGCCGTAAGTATAAAGTATACCGCGGCATGGGTTCTCTCGCCGCCATGGAGAATGGAAGTAAGGACCGCTACTTTCAGGAGGACGCGAAGAAACTGGTACCGGAAGGCGTTGAAGGCCGCGTCGCCTATAAAGGCAGTGTAGAGGACACGATCTTCCAGCTGGTCGGCAGTATTCGCTCCGGCATGGGCTACTGCGGAGCGCCCACGATTCCGGATCTGATTGCAAACAGCAGCTTTGTAAAGATTTCCGCCGCTTCCCTGAAGGAGAGTCATCCTCATGACATTCACATCACGAAGGAAGCACCGAACTATTCTGTAGAATAATTGATTCTATACAGCCACTCTTCTGCGGAGTGGCTGTAACCAACAAATGGGAGACATTTATGAAAAAAGCACTTGTCATCTTATGCGGCGGGCTCTCCACCCGAATGGGCAGCAACAAAACCTTCCTTCCCTTTGGAAGTACCTCTCTGTTAAAATACCAGATTGCACGCTTCCGGCCTTATTTCGAGACGATATATCTGTCAGTACCTGCCATGGAAGACGATGATTTTTCATACGAAGATTACTGCGGCTGCCGCGCCATTCATGACAAATATGCCAAAATCGGTCCCATGGGCGGTCTGTTCAGCTGTCTGAGCAGCGTACCGGAGGACATCCTTTTTTTCACTCCGGTGGATGCTCCATTCACAAACCCGGCACTCGCGGACGAGATCTGCACACAGCTGGAATCGGACGAGACAAAATACGCCTGCGCGATTCAGAATCCCGAAGGCCGTGTACAGCCGCTCTTTACGGCATACACCAAACGGTGTCTGCCTGTGATGGAAGACCTCATTCAAAAGAAAGCTTATCGTCTGAAGTTTCTCCTGACACCGGAAGACACATTGATTCTGGACCGTTTTCTTCCGCCGGAACAGTTTTTCAATATGAATGATCCCCAGTCCTATTATTATGCGCTGCAAAAACTGTCAGTAGAAAGACCCGGTGAATTTCCGCCGGATTTCGGGAAACAGGACAGCTGTATCTCCGGCCGGGTTCCGATCCTGTCCTTCACCGCGAAATCCGGTACGGGTAAAACAACATATCTGGAAAAGCTGATTCCACTCCTGAAACAGAAACATCTGCGAATTGCGGTTGTCAAACACGACGCTCATGGTTTTCAGATCGACAAACCCGGAAAAGACAGCTATCGGCTGACGCAGGCAGGCGCTGACCATATGGTTCTTACTTCAGAGGATCAGACGGCCGCGATTCTCTCCCATAAAGTCCAACACCCATCACTGGCAAGCATTCTTGCCCGGATTGAGAACGTAGATTTTATAATCACAGAGGGATATAAACTCGGAAACCAGAAGAAAATCCATCTGCTTCGCAAAGGACACAACGAGACACCCGTTGGCAATCAGGAAAATACCATTGCCTATGTCACTGACTTTCCCTTTAAGGCGGACGTACCTGTATTCGACCTGAACCGCCCAGAGGACATTCTGCCTTTTTTGACAGATTATATTCACAGCTGCCGGACACTCCAAAAATGACCGTCATTTCCCATCTGATTTTGTTTCTTTTTGCCATATATAATCTCTGCAATTCGTTAGTTATATAGTACAGTAATCCAAAAATCGAATCACAAATTGCAAATTTCGAATCACTAAAGTCATAATTGAATATTAAAATTATATGTATACACATTCGTCGGATATATGGGAAATTGATGAATGACATGGGGCGGAAATATTAAAAAGGGGGCAGGATACAATGCAGCAACCATCCTTTGATTCTATCAATCGCAGATTATCCATCTCGGAAATGGCACAGATTCACGATATCAGCCGTCAGACCCTGATTTATTACGACAAAATCGGTCTGTTCCGGCCGGCAATCATTGATGATGTAAACGGATATCGCTATTACAGCACACTTCAGATCCCTCTGCTCAGAGAGATTTGTTTTTTACGTTCCATTGGTATGTCTCTGGATGACATCCGGAAACACAACGAGTACAACACCTCTACCTCCACAATTGAACTACTGGAATCCCAGAGGGATAAACTAACCAGACAGATGGAGACACTTCAGGAACAGCTTCGCCAGATTGATAAGCGGGTAAATGTATACCGTGATGCCGAGGACTACCATGATGAGGACTACAAACCCGTCATCGAGCATTTCCCGGATCGCTGGGTTCTCTACCACGAGTGGGATGAAGACGATATGACTCGTCATGGCTATCATTTTTCCCTGATGCGCGTATGGAATGAAGCGGAACGATATGACATACTCCCCTCCAGGCGCTGGGGCACTTTAATCTTTAAGAATGAAGTAGAGCGCGGTACCCCCTTGCATAATTGCGGAGCCTGTTGTATCATAGATGAGGAAAAAATGCCCGATGTTCCGGGAATGCATCTTCTGAAAGAAGGCGATTATGTCTGCATGCCCAAATACGGCATGACATTTAATGTAGAGCCGCTCAACAAGCTGGTGAACTGGATCAGCGAAAACGGCTACGAGATCGTGGGGGATATCTACGACGAATGTCTGCTGGACACCATCTTTTACGACGACGACCATGAACTTGACTTCGGAGAATTGCAGATCCCGATACGCAGGAAGGAAACCGTCTCCATGAGTTCCTTCTCGCAGATCGTGCACGATCAACCTAACGAAAGGAGCTCCCATGGCCTATTACATCAACAAGAAAACAAAAAAACCGATCGAAGAACCGCCTGAGAAGAAAAAGCTGAGCAGAACGATGCGTTCTTTCTACCAGATTCTCGGTTGTGTCATCGTACTGGTTATTGTACTGATTATCTGGTTTGTACGCGGCGGAGAATAAACGCTTCCATTATTCGGATTGAAAATACCGTAAAAGCCCCGACATGTATGTCAGGGCTTTTGTTATATAAAAAAAGCTCGTCCTATGATATAAAAGCGCACCGCATGAATACGCCAAAGCGCACTATTAATAATAATCATTTACATAGAAAAAACGCCCGGACAGGACGTTTTTTCTATTACTGAGGGTATACAAATTTTAGATAATTAGCTTATTTATTATTTCCCTGATTTTCTCTTTCCGAACATATCAATCGCCACTACCGCTACAAGCACCGCGCCGATAACAATGTTCTGAACCGAAGATGTAACACCCATAATGTTCAATCCGGTACTGATGACACAGATAACAAAGGCTCCGACCACTGTTTTCGGCAGTTTTCCCTCACCGCCGGAAAGACTGGTTCCGCCGATAGCCGCCGCCGCAATCGCAAGGATATTGTATCCGCCATCGGCAATGTTCGGGCTGCCGGTCCGCAGACGGGAGGCCAGCACCAGACCGGCAATCGCTGCCGCAAGCCCGTTCAGTGTAAAGATCAGAATATTGTATCTGTCAACATTCACACCGGAGAGCCGTGCAGTCTGCTCATTGCTGCCGATTGCATATGTATAACGGCCAAGCTTCGTATTCCGAATCAGATAAAAGCAGATCACGAAAAAGATGATTGCCACGATAAACTGAGACGGAATAATACCGATCGTCTTTGATCCCCAGAAAGTAAACTGCACCGCCGCATTCTCATTATCCGCGATACGAATGGAAGTCTCACGCGTGATAACCAGCGCCAGACCGCTGGCTGCATACATCATGCCGGCCGTCATAATGAAGAACGGAACTTTCAGCTTGGCAATACAAAAACCATTGGCAAAACCGCATGCAAGCCCGATGACTATGCCGATCAGAGACGCCGGTATCGGGCGCATGCCTGCCTGCATACAAATTGAAGCAGAACAGCCTACCAGAGCCGCAATGGCGCCGATGGAAAGATCGATTTTTCCGCTGATCATGACAAATGTCATACCGCAGCCAAACAAAATATATACAGCTCCCGTACGCAGGAGACTGGTCAGATTGCTCAGGGAGAAAAATCCGTTCCCGGTGACAGAAAATAGTACGACAAGAGCCACTAAAATGATATACACGCCAAATTTGTCGTATATCTTTTTCCCTGTTGATACGTTGTTCATAAAATCCTCCTATTATCGCTGATTCTATCGCTACACCTGAGATAAGCAAACCGGTCGATTCACCGATTCTATTACCGGCAGCACTATATATCCAGCATCAATTTCAACATTTTTTCCTTCAGGTTTTTTTCATCCTCGTTAAACTCGCCGACCTTTTTGCCCTCGCGCATCACTATAATCCGGTTGCACAGGCCGATCAGCTCATCCTCCTCCGAGGAGATTACAATGACTCCGATATGCTGTTTCACAAGATCCTGAATCAGCTGGTAGAAATCGGCTCTGGCTCCGACGTCCACACCGCGGGTCGGCTCATCCAGAAGCAACAGTTTCGAGTTTGTCATCAGCCATTTTGCAAGGCAAACCTTCTGCTGGTTACCGCCGCTCAGATTCTCTATCTTCTGCTCCATACCTGTCGTCTTTATTTTCAAACTGTCAATCAGTTTATTTACGCCATCTTTCTCCTGATTATTCCGAATGTGAAGTCCTTTTCCGAGAGTCATCATACTCGGCAGACTCATATTCTCACGAATCGGACGTACCGCCAGGATACCTTCGACCTTACGGTCCTCGCTAACATAACCTATGCCCTGACGCACCGCGTCCACCGGGTTCTTGACATCCAGTTTCTTACCTTCAAATAAAAGCTCACCCTCATCAAGGTTATAACAACCAAAAATCGTCTTCGCTATCTCGGTTCTTCCCGCGCCTGCCAATCCGGCAAAGCCGAGAATCTCGCCATCTTTTAACTGAAAACTTACATCTTCATACAAACCTTTGCTGGTAACATTTTTCGCTTCAAAGATCACTTCTCCCTCATGGTGATACTTTTCAGGAAACTGATTTGTATTTTCGGAACCGACAATGCCGGCAAGCAGCCGCTGATTATCCACATTCGCAATATCATCAGAGAAAACCAGTCTTCCGTCCCGGAGCAATGTAATACGGTCACAAATCTGATATACCTCAGACATACGGTGCGTGATGTAAACCATGCCGACGCCTTTTTCCTTCAGGTGGCCGATCAGGGCAAACAGGATATCCGTCTCCTGCATCGTCAATGAGGAAGTCGGCTCATCAAAAATAATGACATTGGAATTCAGATTCAACGCACGCGTGATCTCAATCATCTGCTGCGTTGCCACCGGCAAGTCTCCGGCTCTGGCATCCAGATCAAAATCTACGCCCACCTCATCCATCACTTCACGGGCACGTTTACGCATCGCCTTCCAGTCATAAATTCCTTTATTAACAATCTCATTCGCGATAAAAATATTCTCCAGTACGCTCAGGTGCGGCAGAATATTCAACTCCTGGAACACCATGGCGATACCATCCAACTGAGCGTCATGTACCGTTCCTTTCAGCGGAATGACACGGCCATTATGCGCAATCGTTCCGCTGTCCGGCAGATATACACCCGCCAGCACCTTCATCAGCGTGGATTTCCCGGCGCCGTTCGCTCCCATTAATGCGTGAACTTCCCCCGCACGAAGATCAAAATTCACATCGTGCAGCACCTGTGTTCCGGCAAAGGATTTGCAAATGTTCGCCATCTTTAAAATTTCTTTTCCCATCAAATCCAGCCTTTCTGAACATCGGCCGACACGTTGTGCCGGCCGATCTGTCCATGCTCATTACAATATTACAATTTACAGAGCATCAAATAACTCATTACCCTTATCAATGAACTCCCACATGTAGTCGGAAACAGACTCTACTTCCGTACCCATGGTCCACTCAGCCAGTTCTTCGCCATGAGGCAGATACTCATCAATGTTCTCGCTGGTGATAATGGTATCCGGTGTGAAGGTGTACAGGCTGTAGACATCGTCTTCGAAATTAGCCTGATACTCCCACTCGCTGGAATCCGTGCCGTTAATCAGATCATAAGCCTGATATACCGCATAATAGCCCTGAAGGATGGACCAGTCATATGCAGAAGCATACAGCTTTCCTTCATCTATAGACTGCAGAGCCAGAAGGTTGCCGTCGATACCCGCTACGAGGACACCGTCCTCACCAACTTCAATACCGTTCTCCTCAAGAGCGGTAACCGCACCTACAGCCATCAGATCGTTGCAGCAAAGAACGATATCAATATCGCTGTGTGCCTGAATCAGATCGGACATAGTGGTTGTCGCTGTATCCTGATCATAGCTTGCGCTCTGGGAATCAACCAGTGTAATACCATCATACTCAGCAATCGCACGCTCAAATCCGGCTGTTCTCTCAATAGAAGAGCTTGCCGCGTCCACACCGCGAAGGATAATGACATTGCCCTCGCCGCCGGCCGCATCAATCACGGTCTTCGCCAGCTCATATGCCATCTCCTCATGGTCTACACCGATATAGCTCGGCATATAATCATCAATCTCATCACCCCATACGTTCGTGATCTCAGTATCAACTGTCACAAACGGGATACCTGCGTCATGCGCAGCCTCAACCGCACCGGAAACACCGTCTGAATCGTTTGCTGTCAGAATCAGCGCATCCACACCTGCGGAGATCATATTCTCGCACTTTGTAACCTGGCCGTCTACATCCGACTCCGTCGTGGTGTTGTCTACCCTCACCTCAACACCAAGCTCCTGTCCAGCCAGAACAGCGCCGTAAGCGATATCCTGAAAGTGGGCGTTCGTCGCCGTCTTTACGACAATACCGATGGAAATATCGGAATCCGCGGTCGTGGTCTCGGCAGTGCTGCTGGTCTCATCCGCCGCAGAACTGTCCTCTGTGCTGCCTGAGCTTGTGCTGCCGCAGGCCGCCAGGCTCAGTGCCATCGCGCCTACTACCGCGATGGAGAGAATTTTTGTCATTCTTTTCTTCATAAATATCCTCCTTTATGAATGGCATTATTTATACGAATTGCCATCTTTGATGGCAATAGTATACCACCGGCTCAAATTTTCTGTTATTCAACAGAATATTCCTATTATGAGCAAATGTAATAAATGAATTCCGTTTGTTTTACTTTTGGTTTGAATCGAGGTTTATTTGTGGTATACCACAAGTTTTCTTTTGTTCAAAAAGCAGAAAAAGTTACTGTCTGCCAGTAACTTTTTACAAAATATTCATTTACAGAATTTTACTCGCACAGATCTATCGTCTTACGGATCACCGCGACCGTGCTCTCCACCGGATAACCGAACAGTAATCCGGTCACTGCAAATTCCTCGTCTCCCTCACAGAAATGAATCCGGATCGGACAGACCTCCTCATTGCCGAACCAGGACAGTTCCCTGCTGAAATAATCCTCCATCTTCTCCCTGTCGAGATGTACATCACAGGATTCGTAAATACCCAGAATCTCGTCAAGATCAAAATAATCCGCCAGAGTCCCCTTCCTGCTGATATACAGCATATACTGATACTCAAGCGTATGATAAGGAAAACAGCGAAAATCATCTCCAACCTGCGCCAGAGTCTGCATATAAATCTCCGCGGACTCCGGATAAATCGTCGCCGCCAGTTTCTTCCCGTTCTGTACAGAAGTATTCATATAAGATACAACCGGAATCGGTCCATAATTGTTGCTGCAGCAGATCAGGTTATACCAGCTCAGCAGCGGGTTCTCATACTCGGCCTGCACCGGAAAGAAAAATCGCTTACAGGTCACCGATTCTGTCCCGGACTGCCGGAATTCGTAAGCCAGGGTCATACATACCTCTTCCCCCTCCTGTTCCCGAAAAAGGGAAAACGTAATCGGTTCCATCGGCTCTCCCACATTATAATTCTGTTCAAAAATCAATGTCTTTACTGCCATATATTATACCTTCCGGTTACTAATTTATTAATGTAATACTGTTTGATATACTGACTGTGTTCCCGTTCCGCGGCAATCGCTCCGTCCAGATCACGGGCCATAATCGCCTCATATATCTTCTCATGCTGCTTCGTCGTCTCCTTGCCATGTTCCATATCCTCAAAAGATGTCACATCAAAACGCCTTTTCTGGTTCAGCAACAGATCAAACATCTTATCCAGCCAGCGATTATGTACAGAATGAATAATAAAACTGTGAAATTTTACATCCCATTCCATTCGCTCAATCAGATCACCGACTTCAGACTCCTTCTCCGTCTCTTCCATGATCTGAGTCAGCGTCCGATCGGAATTCGAGTCATAATTTTTCAGGGAAACCTGAAGCGCATAGACCTGCAATACTTCCAGCAGATCATAAACGCCAAGAATATCCTCTAATGTATATACCGGAACGACTATCCCCTTCCCCGGTTCCTCCGTCAGCAATCCTTCGCGTGCCAGCTGCCGCAGCGCATAACGAACCGGTGAGCGGCTCACATGATATTTCTCGGAAAGCTTCCGCTCTACCAGTACCGTACCCGGTTCGAACTCATTGCGCAGAATCGCTTCCCTGAGCTGATTATATACTTGTGTTTCCTTCGTCATCCCATCACTCATATTCACTTCTCCTGTCATCTATCATACTAACCCGCAAGATCTCATCCGCCAATCTGATTCATGTAGCGATTTGTCTCACTCACATTCCCATATGTCAGTTTCACATGCTGTGCCGGTTTGTCAACAATAGCACGCCTTAACTCCCTCGCCAGATCTTCACCGTGGAGCCCCCTTACCACGATCTCATCCTTTGAGTGAAGACAGGGTTTTATCTTTCCGTCGCAGGTCAGACGGATCCGGTTGCAGGATAAACAGAAATGCTGGTTTACCGCACTGATGATACCGATTCTGCCTCTCCCGTCCGGGAACGAATACATTCGCGCCACGCCCGAATCATCAATCGGAACCAGATCCGGAACCTTTTCCAGCACAATGTCGCCCTTGACAAACGAATGCTTCGGAAATGAAGCACAGGCACCGATAGGCATCAGTTCAATAAAGCGAACTTCCACATTTCCGTCCCGCGCCAGATTCACAAAATCCACGATCTCATCATCATTAAAGCCTCCGATCAGCACTGTATTCAGCTTGATCGGAACAAGCCCGGCCTCCCGGGCCCGGTCGATACCGTCAATTACTTCAGGAAACTTTCCGTGTCTCGTAATCCTGGTATATTTCTCCGTCTGAAGCGTGTCAAGGCTGATATTCAGGCGGGCGACGCCGGCATCCCGCAAGGCATATGCCATCTCAGCCAGCATAATCCCATTGGTTGTCAGCGCGAGTTCTTTCACACCGGGAATGGCGGAAATTCTCCGGCAAATATCAATCACATCCGGCCGGATCAACGGCTCCCCTCCGGTTACGCGAATCTTCGATATGCCCGCTGCCACGGCCGCTTCCGTAAT
>Ga0192242_10102_pt1 | contig 42429 bp, 31 predicted proteins | sample Koala_Koa27_J3_FD_131235 | JGI IMG/M metagenome (GOLD analysis project Ga0192242, IMG submission 131235) | Enriched cells from koala feces incubated with labeled cellulose particles, San Francisco Zoo, California, United States - Koala_Koa2-7_J3 ...
TCATTTGCATTTGGGTATGAAATACTATCATTCCTACATCCTGTTTCCGTGAAGGGTAAATGCCCTGGTGTCGGTTTTTTGACACGTTCCTTTACCGGAACAACGGAACGAACCATAAAAAATGTCACAAACATTTGGTCGTTTCAAACAAAGTGTTTACATTTGTCCCCGTTGAATAACAAATTCACAATCTATAGAAAAAATGAGATCAGTAGTTAATACATATTGGTGGTGGCGCCCGTCGGAACTCCGTTTATCGTAAGGGAGCAGCGCTCGTATATATACAACTGATATATAAACATACATGAAAGAGCCCTGTCGCACCTGCGACGGGGCTCTTTCGTTTCAGGCCATCAGATTAAATAATAAATAACCAGATAACACAGTAATCAGAACAATGAAAAGTTTTTTAGTAGATCAGGAAGGCTATTACGGAGAGTTCGGAGGTGCCTATATCCCCGAGATCCTCCATAAATGTGTGGAAGAGTTGCAGCAGACTTATCTCGGAGTATTGGAAAGTGAGGAATTCAGAAAAGAGTTTGAACAACTGCTCCGCGACTATGTGGGCCGCCCCTCTCCTCTCTACTTCTCCAACCGCCTTTCCAGGCGGTATGGTTGTAAACTCTATCTGAAACGGGAAGATCTCAATCATACCGGAGCACACAAAATCAACAATACGATCGGGCAGATCCTTCTGGCAAAGCGGATGGGCAAAAAACGCATCATCGCCGAAACCGGGGCCGGCCAGCACGGAGTAGCTACTGCCACCGTATGTGCGTTGATGGACCTGGAGTGTATAGTATATATGGGTAAGACGGATGTAGAGCGCCAACATGTAAATGTAGAAAAGATGAAGATGCTGGGAGCCACTGTAATGCCTGTGACTTCAGGCAACATGACACTGAAAGATGCCACCAACGAAGCCATCCGCGACTGGTGCTGCCATCCTGCCGATACATATTATGTGATTGGTTCTACCGTGGGACCTCACCCCTATCCGGATATGGTGGCCCGCCTGCAATCAGTGATCAGTGAAGAGATCCGCAAACAGCTTCAGGAGAAAGAGGGAAGAGACTATCCTGATTACCTGATCGCCTGTGTGGGAGGCGGAAGCAATGCCGCCGGTACCATCTACCACTATATTGATGACGAAAGGGTGAAACTGGTCCTGGCCGAAGCGGGAGGAAAAGGAATAGATACCGGGCTCACGGCTGCTACCATCCAACTGGGAAAAACAGGTATTATCCACGGATCACGCACCTTCGTGATGCAGGATGAGGATGGCCAGATAGAAGAGCCTTATTCCATCTCTGCCGGACTGGACTACCCGGGCATCGGCCCCATCCATGCCAACTTAGCCGCGCAGAAACGGGCTACCGTACTGAGTGTGGACGATGACGAAGCCATCGACGCCGCTTTCGAACTCACTCAGCTGGAAGGCATCATTCCTGCCCTGGAATCGGCGCACGCACTGGGTGTGTTGAAAAAGGTAAAGTTCCAACCTGAAGATGTAGTGGTACTGACTGTGTCAGGACGCGGCGACAAAGACATTGATACTTACCTGAGTGAACTGAAAAGCAGAAGGGAAAAATGAAGAGATTTACGATTTACTGATTTACGATTTACGATTGAAATTACAAACCAGGGATCGAACGTTAGTAAATGTAATAGAAGATGTAATGACGTTTCAATCGTGAGTATTCCTTGAGGGTAAGGATCGAATAACAGTCAGGATCGAAGAGAGTAAATCGTAAATTATCTATGCTTTGTACCTTCAATCGTAAATAGTAAATAGTAAATCGTCAAATCGTAAATATATTTGTTTATATGAAAACTTACAACTATCAGACCCACAGTAAGAAAGTACTGGGTGATATGCACACTCCGGTGAGCATCTATCTGAAAGTGCGTGATATGTATCCGCAATCGGCACTGATGGAGAGTTCGGACTATCAGGCCAATGAGAACTCACTCTCTTTCATCGCCTTGTGTCCGTTGGCCAGCATCGGCATCAACCGGGGTATAGCTACAGCAACCTTTCCGGACAACAGCCGGAAGGAAACACCGCTCTCGGAAAGCTACACGGTAGAATCCGCGATCCATGAATTTATCGGTTCTTTCCGCGTAGAAGGAGAGAATAAGAATGTATGCGGGCTGTATGGCTATACGACATTCAACGCGGTGAAATACTTTGAGAACATTCCCGTGAAAGAGAGTCACGACGAAATGAACGATGCGCCGGATGTACTTTATATACTATATAAGTATGTGATTGTTTTCAACCACTTCACCAATGAGCTCACACTGGTAGAGATGGCAGCGGAAGGAGAAGAAAGCACCATGCACCAGCTGGAAGCTGCTCTCGAAAACCGCAACTATGCTTCTTATAATTTCTCGGCAACAGGACCGGTGACCAGCACACTGACAGACGAGGAGCACAAAGCGAATGTCCGGAAAGGGATCGCTCACTGCCTGCGGGGAGATGTTTTCCAGATCGTACTTTCCCGACGGTTTATCCAGCCCTACAGCGGAGACGACTTCAAGGTATACCGCGCGCTACGTAGCATCAATCCGTCTCCCTACCTGTTCTATTTCGATTTCGGCGGATACCGGATCTTCGGATCTTCTCCCGAAACACACTGTAAGATCGAAGGCAACCAAGCCTATATCGACCCCATCGCAGGTACTACCCGCCGTACGGGAGATGCGCTGAAAGACAAAGAACTCACAGAAGCCTTACTGGCCGATCCGAAGGAGAACGCGGAACACGTGATGCTGGTGGATCTGGCCCGGAACGATCTGAGCCGCAACTGCCACGATGTGAAGGTGATGTTTTACAAAGAGCCGCAATACTACAGCCATGTGATCCACCTGGTGAGCCGTGTCAGTGGTATTCTCAACGAAGATGCCAGACCAATAAAAACCTTTATCGATACCTTCCCGGCAGGTACCCTTAGCGGAGCGCCGAAAGTACGCGCGATGCAGCTCATCAGCGAAATCGAGCCGCACAACCGGGGAGCTTACGGAGGTTGTATCGGTTTCATCGGGCTCAACGGGGAACTCAATCAGGCCATTACCATCCGCACCTTTGTGAGCCATAACAATGAGTTGTGGTTCCAGGCCGGAGGAGGGATCGTGGCCCGCAGCAACGAAGAAGGCGAATTGCAGGAGGTGAATAACAAGCTGGGTGCGTTGAAAAAGGCGATAGACCTGGCCGCAACACTGAAAAACTAATCCGGATACAAGTTTGAAACAACGTATATGATACTTATTTTAGATAACTACGATTCATTTACCTACAATCTTTACCACCTGGTAAAGGAGTTAGGATACAACGACATAGAGGTGCACCGTAACGACAGGATCGCTCTGGAAGAGGTAGATCGTTTCGACAAGATCATCCTCTCTCCGGGACCGGGTATTCCGCAGGAAGCCGGGCTGTTGTTGCCTGTGATACGCCGCTATGCTTCCAGCAAAAGTATGTTGGGGGTCTGTCTGGGACATCAGGCCATCGGTGAAGCATTCGGTGCCGGCCTGACCAACCTGACAGATGTATATCACGGTATACAATCGCAGATCCGGATCATCCGTCCCGATACGCTGTTTGAAGGACTGAACAGTGACATACATGTAGGCCGGTATCACTCCTGGGTGATCGGTCGCGACAACTTCCCCCAGGAACTGGAGATCACTGCGGAAAGCGCGGAAGGGCAGATCATGGCCATCCGCCACCAAACTTATGATGTACATGGTATCCAATTCCATCCGGAATCGGTACTGACCCCACTGGGAAAAAACATTCTGGAAAACTTCTTATCCCGTTAAAAAAGAAACAGATATGAAACAGATATTATACAAATTATTTGAGCACCAATACCTGGGCCGGGAAGAGGCCCGGGAGATCCTGCAAAACATCGCTCAGGGTAAGTACAACGATATGCAGGTGGCTTCACTGATCACCGTATTCCTGATGCGCAACATCTCTGTGGAAGAGCTCAGTGGCTTCCGCGACGCGTTGCTGGAAATGCGTGTCCCGGTAGACCTGGAGCAGTACCAGCCGATCGACATTGTAGGTACGGGAGGAGACGGAAAGAATACCTTCAACATCTCTACCGCCGCCTGTTTCACCGTGGCCGGTGCCGGCTTTCCGGTAGTGAAACATGGCAATTACGGAGCCACCTCAGTGAGCGGTGCCAGCAATGTGATGGAACAGCATGGTGTGAAGTTTACCAACGACGCAGATGTCCTGCGCCGGAGTATGGAAGCCTGCAACATGGCCTATCTGCATGCTCCTTTCTTCAGTCCTGCCATGAAAGCGGTGGCACCCGTACGCAAATCCCTGGCTGTACGTACCTTCTTCAATATGCTGGGCCCATTGGTGAATCCGGCGATGCCTGCTTATCAACTGTTGGGGGTGTACAACCTCCCTCTGCTGCGTCTGTACAACTATACTTATCAGGAGAGCAACACCCGGTTTGCGGTTGTACATAGTCTGGACGGATACGACGAGATCTCTCTGACCGACAACTTCAAGGTAGCTATCTGTGGTACAGAGAAAATGTATTCGCCGGAGTCATTAGGTTTCCGTCGCTGCCGGGAAAACGAATTATCCGGCGGAGATACGGTAGAAGAGGCCGCCCGCATATTCGATCAGGTACTCGAAAACAAAGCAACAGCAGCACAGACCAACGCGGTAGTAGCCAACGCGGCCTTTGCTATCCAGGTGATCTGTCCGGAAAAGCCTGTTGAAGACTGTATCGCACTGGCTAAAGAGTCTCTGGAAAGCGGCAGAGCGTATCAGGTACTGAAAACTTTCATTGACATCAACAGCTGACCGGAAATGAGACGAGTATTTCAGACGGTTTCCCCTGAAGCATGTAAATTGCATAGGACCTCTGTGTAAAAAATAGAATAATGACGTATGAAAAAAGATATACTGGCAGAGATTGTTGCCAACAAACGATTTGAACTGGATGTACAGAAACGTTCCATCTCCCCGGAGCAGTTGCGCGAAGCAGCTACCGAGCCCCGCTCTTTCCGGTCTATGCGGACTTCTCTGGCTGGATCGCCCTCCGGTATCATTGCCGAATTCAAACGACGCTCTCCCTCCAAAGGATGGATACAAAAGCAGGCAAAGCCCGAAGAGATCACTGTGGCGTATGAACAGGCGGGAGCTTCGGCACTCTCCATTCTCACGGACGAGGTGTATTTCGGTGGTACGCTGAAAGATATACGCGTTGCCCGTCCCCTGGTGAACCTGCCGATCCTGCGGAAAGAGTTTATTGTAGATGACTACCAGTTGTATCAGGCACGGGTGATCGGAGCAGATGCCATACTGCTGATCGCCGCGGCCCTGGAAAAGGAACAATGCCGGGAGTTGGCGGACAAAGCCCATGAACTGGGGCTGGAAGTACTTCTGGAACTGCATCACGAAGACGAACTGGAGTATATCTCTCCGGAGATAGATATGATAGGAATCAACAACCGTAACCTGGGAACTTTCTATACCAGTGTGGAGAATTCGTTCCGACTGGCGGAACAACTTCCCAAAGAAATGCTGCTGGTATCCGAAAGTGGGATCTCTGATCCGCAAACCGTACGTGAGCTGAGGAAAGCAGGATTCCGTGGGTTCCTGATCGGAGAGCATTTTATGAAAACAACCGATCCTGGAGCGAGTCTCAGCGGATTTATACAACAGATCGTTGCACCCGAATAATTTCAAACCAACGGAGGATGTATCATGATAAACGGAAAATTGATCAAAGTCTGTGGAATGAGTGAAGCGGAAAATATCCGCCAGGTAGAAGAATTGGGAGTTGACATGATCGGCTTTATCTTTTACCCACGATCGCCACGCTATGTATATGAATTGCCCGGCTATCTGCCCGAAAGAGCCCAAAAAGTCGGTGTATTTGTAAATGAATCCAAGGAAGAGGTACAGATGATAGCAGATCGTTTCGGGCTGGATTATGTGCAGTTGCATGGGAACGAATCTCCCGGATATTGCCGCAGCCTGAAACAAACAGGGTTACGTATCATTAAAGCCTTCTGTGTGGCAACTCACAAAGATCTGCACGCCGTTAAAGAGTACAGAGGGATCTGCGATTATTATCTCTTTGATACAAAGACCCAAAGTTATGGCGGGTCGGGAAAACAGTTTGAATGGAGCTTACTCTACAGTTACCAAGAGGATACTCCTTTTCTGCTCAGTGGTGGCATTACCCCTCAGAGTGGCAAAGCCCTCAACGTACTGCAACATCCGCGACTTGCCGGTTTCGACATAAACAGTTGCTTTGAAACGGCTCCGGCACGGAAAAACATAGAACATATCCGCCATTTCCTGCGGGAACTGAAATAATCATTTCTTTTTCCGGAATCATCTCTTTTGTTAGTTAACATATTTATCAGACAGACCTATGAACAGAATTAATCAGTTATTCGATACAAATAAAAAAGACCTGCTCTCTATTTACTTCTGTGCCGGACATCCTACCCTGGAAGGTACCGCCGAAGTGATCCGTACCCTGGAACAGCACGGAGTAGCCATGATTGAGATCGGCATCCCTTTCAGTGATCCGATGGCAGACGGCATTGTGATCCAGAACGCGGCCACTACCGCCCTGCGCAACGGTATGTCACTCAAGATCCTGTTCGATCAGCTTCGGGACATACGCAAGGAGGTCTCTATACCACTTATCCTGATGGGATATCTCAATCCCATTATGAAATTCGGTTTTGAGAATTTTTGCCGGGAATGTGTCGCTTGTGGCATAGATGGCATGATCATTCCCGATCTGCCCTACCGTGACTATCGCAACGAATACCGTGCCATTGCCGAGAGATATGACCTGCGCACGATCATGCTCATCACCCCCGAAACCAGTGAAGAACGTGTACGGGAGATAGACAACAATACAGATGGATTTATCTATATGGTATCTTCCGCTGCTACTACCGGCGCACAGACGGATTTCGATGCTGAGAAGCTGGCTTACTTCCGCCGGATCGAAGCTCTTCAACTGCGCAATCCACGCATGGTAGGTTTCGGCATCAGTAACCAGGCTACTTTCCGGGCAGCTTGCGACCACGCCTCGGGAGCCATCATCGGCAGCCGTTTCGTTACGCTGCTGGAAGAAGAAAAAGATCCGGAAAAAGCAATCCTGCGTCTGAAACAAAACCTAAAATGATTTACGATTTACTGATTTACGATTTACGATTGGAGTTACATACTTTATTATAGGATCTTACTTATTACAGCTTTCTTCGTATATTCATCCGACCGATATAACCTTCTTGCCAACAGTTGGGTTAAATTTACTCTCGTACGACAAGAGAATCTATAGAAATAAAGCATAGTATATATAAATTGTAATTTAAATCGTAAATCGTAAATCAGTAAATCGTAAATTTCTTTATCTTTGTCAGGAAAATAACGAAAAATAGAGTTTTATGTTAGCAAGGAACCCTTCAGTTTTGTTAATTTATACCGGAGGAACTATCGGAATGATAGAAAACCCTGAAACCGGCGCGTTGGAGAATTTCAATTTCGATCAGTTGATGGAGCATGTTCCCGAACTCAAAAAATTCAATTATCGCATTTCCTCATACCAGTTCGACCCTCCCATTGACTCTTCTGATATGGAGCCGGCTTTCTGGGCCAAACTGGTACGTATTATCAATTACAACTACGAACATTTCGACGGGTTTGTGATCCTGCACGGAACGGATACCATGTCCTACACAGCCTCAGCACTGAGTTTCATGCTGGAGAATCTGGGTAAGCCTGTGATCCTCACCGGCTCACAGCTACCTATAGGTATGCTTCGTACCGATGGCAAGGAAAATCTGATCACTGCCATTGAGATCGCCGCTGCCAAAAACGCGGAAGGAGCTCCTATGATACCGGAAGTCTGTATCTTCTTTGAAAACCACCTGATGCGTGGCAACCGTACCACAAAGATCAACACGGAAAACTTCAATGCCTTCCGTTCCTTCAATTTTCCTCCGCTGGCCGAGGCTGGGATACATATCAAATACGAGCCGCACCTGATCCGCCGCCCCGATCCGGACAAGCCCATGAAGCCTCACTATCTGTTTGATCACAATGTAGTGATCCTGACGCTGTTCCCTGGTATCAGAGAGGAGATCATCCATTCTCTGCTCCAGGTACCGGGACTGAAAGCGGTGGTACTGAAGACCTATGGTTCGGGCAACGCCCCCCGTAAAGAGTGGCTGCTCCGGGAACTGAAAGAGGCCACCGAACGCGGGATCATCATTGTCAACATCACCCAGTGCTCTTCGGGTGCGGTAGAAATGGAGCGGTACGAAACGGGAATACAATTGTTGCAGGCAGGTGTGATCAGCGGATACGACAGTACACCCGAATGTGCCGTTACCAAACTGATGTTCCTGCTCGGGTATGGACTCTCACAAGCAGAGATCCGCCGCAAAATGAACTCAGACCTGGCCGGAGAGATCACAAAGAACCCGTAATCCGCTGCACACACAATCTGCCGCTTTCCTGAAGATCTCTTCTGGCCCACCCTGTTTTTAGCATCTGCTCTTAACTCTTGTCTGGTTTATCCCGCTCTCTTCCCAGTAACTTCGGAATCTGTTCTTTTTACTTTTTCTGACACAACTATCTTGTATCATAAACTTCTTTTTATATCCGCTTTATTTTACATATTCTTTTCCGATCTCAGCTATACCACAGTTCTCTAAAAGCAGTTAAAACGCCATACTTCCTTACTGGTCATAATATACAACTTTTTCCATGAACAAATTTACATCATCCCTGTTTATTGGAGATATAATACTGTAAAACAGTAAAATATGTCCGATAGACAAAAAGGATTGAATAATTGACTGATCCGATCATTATGTATTTAAAATATGTTAAACAAAGAAACAATTATATACATATTTAGATAGTAAAAATAAAAATTAATTTATTTTTGCCACGGAACAGACAAAAGTTGATGATTGTGATCAATACTTGTTCAGGTCAACACTGTTCTTCTGTTTCATTTACCTGTTACTATCGGAATACGTTATCATAAAATAATTGATTATGAAAAAGAGTTATTTAAGTCGTTATTTCTTCCTGTTTGCCCTGACGGGTATAGCAGTCACAGGTTGTATTGACAGTGATAAGAACCTGTATAATTCGGATGAAGTAGAAAAAGAATATCAGGACAACTTCCCGGTAGATAATATAGACGCTAACCAGGATTGGAAAACAACGCGGGCATCCACCGTTAACGTTGAGGTAAAAGAAGATGCCGGTACTTCTTATAAAGTACAGATACTTACCGAAAACCCACTGGTAAGTTCCAGTAACCCGAAATTGCTGGCCCAGGGCTATGCGACAGATCAGATGTCGTTTGCTACCACCATAGACTATCCGACAGCGTTAGAGATGGTGTATGTTGCCAGAAGAGATGCCAGAGGACGGTATGCGGTAAAACCCGTAATCGCTCAGAATAATACTATAAATGTTACATTTGGTGCCGTACAAAGATCTTCTTCAACCACTACCCGGATAGCGGAAAATGATGTATTGCAGAAAATAGAAGATTACCGCGCTGTGATTACTTTAGATGAACTTCAGGCGCTCTTAGACGACCCGGAAACATTGACCATGCCTGTTACCTCAAGCTGGTGGTCGCCCGATTGGAGTGACAGAGACAAAACATTCAAAGTTACCGCGTCAGGGACTATAAATATAAGTAACTACGGTCTGAGCGGATTCTACGCAGGTTCCAGAATCATTGTTACAGGTGATCTCATCATTGAAGGAGGTTGGAGTATTGTTGCGGGTAACTCGATAGGCGACGGGCCTGAATTTATTGTAGCACCAGGAGCGTCCCTTACCTTTAAGACCGATAACTCAACAGATCTGATCCGGATTTATGGTAACCTGACCATTCTGGAAGGTGGTGCTGTGTATATACCTGATAATATTCTGAGTTTTGAAAGTACAGATGCACTTTACAACGCAGGTACACTGGAAGTCAAATACTTTGATATGTCTGTAAAAGGACAGATGTTCAATTACGGAGATTTCAAATGCGATACTTACAATGCTTCGGCAACCGGATCTGCTTTTATCAACAGAGGTCGTGCCGTGATCGGAGAATATGAAGGAAACAATAATACGATACTTGAAAACGGATGTTACCTGGAAGTACTGAACAACTTACGCGTAGGCTCTGTATTGATGGGTGATTACTCTGCTATCGTATGTGATAAATATGTAACAGACGGTTCTTCCTCCCTCTGTCTGACCATGGGCCATATGTCTATGCTGGATGTAATAACCAATATGGATATCAAAACCAATATACAAGGACCGACGGAAGAAGGCACGAAATGTCTGGTCAGACCCGGTGGTATTGAAAGTTATACCTGGACAGGTACGTACGCGATCAACGGAAATGTGATCTATGAACTTACCGAAGAGATGGTCAACAATGCGGCACAGGTGGAATATCTTGAAAAATATATGGCGGCAGGAGACGGTGGCGGAGAGATTGCCAGTCCGGGAAAAGCGAATATCATCATCGAAGAAGACGAGGATGGCTGTACAGGATCCGGTTACATTCCCGACGATATAGAGGATCCCGATCCGGACCCGGAAGTGATTACCTATAGCTATGCTTTCGAAGATCTTTATCCCGATATGGGAGACTATGACTTCAATGACATTGTACTGGATGTAGCTACTACATATAACAGAGCCAGTGACAATAAGATCGAAAGTATTGAAATAGATATTACACTGGCCGCGGTGGGAGCTACCAAACAGATCGGTGCCGCTCTGCGTCTGAAAGGAATACCCCAGTCTAATATAACTTCTCTATCTTTCGAAGATCCGAACAACATGAGAAGTACGTTAAGCGGTTCGTTGTTCCAGGAAGGAAATTACGAATCCAATACCACTTCCGAAGCTGTAATCCCCCTGTTCGGGGATGCCCATAAAGTATATGAAAGTCAATATTCGTATACCGGCGCGGACGGACGTCTGATCCTGAATACCTCTTACGGAAACGGATATAAGATCACTCCTTATACAATGAAAATAACGATTGTACCCGCAACACAGTCTACGGAACCTCTGATCAGTCTGAGCAATATGGACTTCTTTATCGGATTCGCGGGCGCATTGAACAAACGTACGGAAGTACACTTGTACGAATGGATAGCCGATGCTACTCCTAACGGAGAAGTGTATGCAGACGGCGCGGCAGAAGTGGCAGTTAACGGAGGATACACCTGGGCTGTATGTGTACCTGATGTATTTGTATACCCGCAGGAGGGTGTTACCATTACGAAGGCATATCCGGACTTTGCAGCCTGGGCAGCCGATCGTAATACCAATCAGGACTGGTACACCAATCCGGTATCAAGTCTGGTATATACCCGTGAATAAAATCAACTCATTTTCATAGTCAATGCATAAAAGATCTCCGGAGAAAATGTTTCTCCGGAGATCTTTTATAATTACGCTGCCGGCCCTATGCCCTGCCTACTTATTTTCTTCTGACCGGCAATCAGGAGCAGATCTGTTCAAGATACATATGTATAGATAAGAGACATACTATAGTTCAATGTTTTTATTCCGATCTTCTACCTATTCTCTGCCATGAACCAAGATCGGATTTATATTGTTACTTGTGCATTCAGGTATACATTTTCAATTTTCAGTTGTAAAATATACACACATTTTGATTTAAATATCCAAAATATAGTTTATATTTGTGTCCTTAGGAAACCACAATAAGACCTTGAAAACATACTTATTATTCAGATAAACATACATTGCTGATATGAAAAAAATACTACTCGTAGACGATAAGGCCACTATTGGAAAAGTTGCTGCTATCTATTTGGGAAAAGAATATGATTTTACTTATCTGGAAAATCCGGTCAAAGCTATAGAATGGCTGCAACAGGGAAATGTACCTGACCTGATCATTTCAGACATCCGTATGCCCGAAATGATGGGAAATGAATTCCTGTACTACCTGAAAAAGAATGAATTGTTCAAATCCATCCCTGTGATGATACTGTCCAGTGAAGAAAGTACTACAGAGCGTATTAAACTTCTGGAAGCAGGGGCCGCGGACTATGTATTGAAACCCTTTAACCCTCTGGAACTGAAAGTAAGAATAAAAAAATCATCGGATGAATTAGATATGCAATATCTCCTCTATCTTGGAAAGAACCGGACTACTATAGACAGGTTCTGGAAAAACACAACCGGGGTATTCTGTGCCCTTCCTTCCTGTAAAACACTGACGGAACTACTGGATAACATCGGTGAAAAATACGATGTGGCTATCTTATTGGAAAAAGGAGATGAACTGCAGGAAGATATCACACAACTGAACCTCCTGACAGAGAGATATCTGGATGTATATATCGTACTGGTAACAGACAATCTGGCAGAAGAAGACCGTACTGAATATCTCAAAGCGGGAATACATAATACATTGCCTCACACAGCGGAAAAGGAGAACATCAGTGATCTGATGAGATTCCTGCGTATCCGGAAAATGCAGAAGATGAAAGATCTGTATGAGAAAGGAGAACTGACCCATATATTCATCCTTCCGACCTGGAAACGTTGTTTCGACATCGTGTTTTCCAGCATGGCTATCTTATGTCTTTCGCCGATCCTGCTGGCTACCGCACTTGCCATCCGCCTGGAGAGCAAAGGCGCGGTGGTATATAAGTCCAAACGGGTAGGAAGCAATTATCGTATTTTCGACTTTCTGAAATTCCGCTCCATGTATACCAACGCGGACAAGCACCTCAAAGATTTCAACAAGCTCAACCAATATCAATTTGAAGACGAAGAGGAGATCCTGGTAGGCGACGATACGGAAATGCCGGAGGAAGAAGAGATCATTCTGATCTCCGACGATTTTGTGATCTCTGAGCAGGAGTATATCACTCAGAAAACCCAGGAAAAGAAAAATTCATTTGTGAAACTGGAAAATGATCCGCGTATTACCCGTGTAGGACGTTTCATCCGGAAATACAGTATCGATGAATTGCCTCAGCTGTTCAATATCCTGAAAGGGGATATGTCTATCGTAGGCAACCGTCCCCTGCCCATTTACGAAGCGGAATTACTGACCAGTGACGAATACATTGATCGGTTCATGGCTCCTGCCGGACTCACGGGTCTGTGGCAGGTAGAGAAAAGAGGCGACTCCGGAAAGATGTCGGCGGAAGAGCGTAAGCAATTAGACATCAAATATGCCAAGACCTTTTCTTTCTGGCTGGATATCAGGATTATCCTGAAAACGGTCACTGCTTTCGTACAAAAAGAGAATGTATAATGGGATATTCTTTACTCCATATTGCCGAATGGATCTTGTTCCTTTGCGTAGCTATTTCTACAGGTTATCTGCTGTTGTTTGCCTTTCTGGGATGTTTTCGTAAAAGCGTAGAAGAGGATGAAGAGGATACGGAAGCAGAAAAACAACACCGGATGGCAATAGTCATCCAAACACATGCTGCGCCCACAGACTGGGATCGGTTACTGGAGATGTATCACCGGCAAACCTATCCGCCGGAACTATTTAAGATACTGATCGCCACTTCTATACCGACAGAGGAACTCTCTCCTGCCCTGTCGCGGCAGGCGATCCTTATACCGATAGAGAAAGACGCGTCTGCCGGAAGAGTCGTACAATCCGCTTTTGCCTCCCTGTCGGAACAGGCATACGACCTGTTCGTGTTCCTGGATGCCTCAGCTAAAATATCTCAGGATCTGCTGGCGCAGATCAATACCGCATACAACCAAAGTCCTTCTGTGTTCCAGCTTCACCGCATGTATACGGACAGACATACGTATCCGGTTCTATGGAATGCTGTGGGTGAAGAGATCAGGCGTTCTATCTCCGGCAGAGGACACAATACCTGCGGTTTTTCGGCTTCTCTGGAAGAGAGTGGGTTTGTACTGGAAGGTGACTGGCTGGAAGAAAACAGGGACGAATTACCTGAGGATCTCACCTGCCAGCAATTGGAATTGTACCTGGCAGCTGACAGACAGTATATTCAGTTCCAAGACCATATACAATTGAAATATAAAGAAGAGATCCGTCCTTCAGCCTTTTATCGCCGACAGCGCCGTGCTTTCAGAACCCAGTACAAAAGCTTGTTAAATGCGCTGGGCCGCCTTCCGGAAGGGATATGCAGCCTCAACGCTGATCTGACAGACAGATGTATTCAGTGGGCCATTCTGCCTCCTGTCTGGCTGGTCCATCTCCTTATCTTTATGGCCTTGCTGACCACCTGGCTGCAATGGACCCTTGCTCTGAAATGGTGGGGACTGCTGGTTCTGTTACTTTTTGCGCTTGCCTTAGCTACTCCTGATTATCTCGTAGATAAGCCCTTCAACAAAGCCATGAAGCGTACTCCGTTCTATATACCGGGATGGTTTCTTTCCTTGTTCAGCAAACCATCTGCCTGAGAAATGGAAGTCCCGTTCTTGCATACATACTATATCCCTCGCTAAAATATCCGATTATGAGCCTGCAATCATTGAAAGAAAAGATCAAGAAGAATCCCGGTATGAAACGGGCTATTCACCGATTCATTATGCATCCGGTAAAGACGCGTCCCAACTGGTGGATCCGTATGTTTGACTTTCTCTACCTGAAACAAGGCAGGAAATCAGTTATCTACCGCAGCGTGCGCAAAGATCTTCCTCCTTTCAACCGGTTTTCCTTAGGAGAGTATTCGGTAATCGAAGATTTCTGTTGCCTCAACAATGGTGTGGGAGATCTGGTCATTGGCCATCACACCCGGATCGGGTTGGGAAATACATTGATCGGCCCGGTAACGATCGGCAATCATGTCAACCTGGCGCAGCACATTACAGTATCCGGGCTCAATCACAACTACACAGATGTAGAGAAACGGATAGACGAACAAGGAGTTTCTACCGAACCGATCGTTATTGAAGACGATGTATGGATCGGAGCCAATTCGGTGATCCTGGCAGGGGTAACCATAGGCAGACATTGCATTGTGGCCGCCGGAAGTGTAGTCAGCAGATCCATCCCTCCCTACTCGGTCTGCGCGGGTACACCGGCCCGGGTGATCCGCCGGTACGATCCGCAAAGCAAAGAGTGGAAAAAACCGGATCCGCTGATCTCTACCCATAAATAGGGAGAACCCTCCGGAAAATATACCTTAAATGAGGGATTGCGTACGATGTAAAGACCAGCTATCTTTGCAGTATCAGAATTTAATTAGTTAGTCATAATTTTATTACGTAGCCACATTTAAGTAAAATGAAATATAGAAGGTGCCTGTGAGGGTACCTTTTATGTTTTTATAGATCCGGAAGGTCTCCGGAGAGTATTTCCGCAAAGTTCCTTGCTGATCTGTGGAAGTCTCTTTCTGTATGCCTCAAAAATCGTTTCACAGACAGGGAACAATGAGTTCCCATTTCCCGGACAGTTGTCCAAACTTTCTTTAACCCTGTGCGTTATTGATTCAATGAATATCTAAAACCAACAGCTATGAGTAAATTAATATTGGTAAGGCATGGAGAGAGTGAATGGAACAGCCAGAATCGTTTTACGGGCTGGGCAGATGTGAAGCTGAGTGAGAAAGGAAAAGAAGAGGCCCGGCAGGCCGGAAAACGGATCAAAGAGGCAGGGCTGCTCTACGACCTTGTATTCTCTTCGGTACTGACACGTGCCATCCAGACCCAGCACTTGCTACAGGAAGAGGCCGAACGGATGTGGGTACCCGAATTCCATCACTGGCGGCTCAATGAACGACACTATGGAGCTTTGCAGGGTCTCAATAAAGCAGAGACCGCGGAGAAATACGGAGACGAACAGGTGCATATCTGGCGACGCAGTTTTGATGTAGTTCCTCCCCTGCTTGAAGAGAACGACGAACGTGTTGCGTGGAACGAAGATAAATACAGAATGCTGGATCGGAATGTAATCCCACGGGGAGAGTCTCTGGAACTGACCATCCAGCGTGTACTTCCTTTCTGGCAGGATTATCTGGCACCTGCGTTGTTAGACAACAAGACCGTATTGGTAGTAGCACATGGCAATAGCCTGCGCGCCCTTGTCAAATACCTCGACCGATTGAATGATGAAGAGATCGTCGGAGTAGAGATACCTACAGGGATACCTCAGGTGTATGAATTGGATAAAGAACTGAATAAAATAAAGAGTTACTATCTGAAATAAAACACATAGTCACAATCGGTTTGTCACTGTATAATAAATAAAAAAACGAGTAAGCCCTTTTTCTAAGGAGCCACCCGCCACCTGAAGAAAAGCCTGGTAAGGCTTTTCTTTTTTACCTGAAAGTTTTCCTAAAAACAAAATCTTCTTTTACCTCTAAACTTCCTACCTATCAAAGATTTTTACCCCATTAACTAACCTATTGAATATCATATTCTAATAAACCTATTGCTTATAAAACTTATTGTCTATAATAACAATTTCCCAATTGCTGTTGCAAAGATAACCTATTTCTTTTTACCTGTATATGCATTTTATGTTTTATAACATTGTTTTATACTCATAAATCTTTGATATCATTCAGTTCTACCAACTTATTGACAATGGCATAAATAGTCAGCCCGGCAGCACTGTGTATCTGTAGTTTTTTACTGATATTGCGCCGGTGTGTAATCACCGTATGTATGGAAAGATACAAATGTTCGGCAATCTCTTTATTTGTCATCCCTTTCACCACACAGATCACGATTTCTTTCTCTCGCTGGCTCAAAGATTCCTGAGATTCATCCTCTTCTGCCTCTTCTGTGTGCTGTAGCTCTCTTATTTTATGGGAGATGGTTTCGAGATCATCGTAAATAGACAGGCTCTGGTCGTAACGGGCCACCAGAGAGGCATCTATAAAGGAACTCAGCAACGCCACTACTTTGATGCCCCTGCCGGCCGCTTCGTTACGAAACCTCGCAATATCGAAATAATCTCCGAAAGTCGGGTTCACCAACAGGATATCGGGAGGCTGGGTACGCATACAATCTTCCAGGGATTCAGGTGAAAAGAGTTCCACCGGCTGTATTTTCAGATTGGGTAGTCGTTTCAGGACAAGGGCGATCCCACTCCGTATGATGACCGATGATTCAGCAATACCGATCCGTATGAGTTCACTGTTCTTCATGACTGCGTACCCTCCTTTCCAGTTTCAATATCGACGGGACAAGCAGGTAGTCCTCGACCTTGCAATGGACATTGAGTTCCTCTTCACAGGCGTAAATATCGAACAACACCGCATTGAGCAGGTTACTATTGAGTTGTGTCGGACAATAGCGGATGATGATATTTTTCAGTTCACTCAGTTTCTCACCTACCAGATCGTGATGTTTGGAGTAGGTACTGATCTTGTAGCTGTCTATTCCCTGATCGTATACCAGGGCATCCACATATTTAAACACTGTTTTCTCTTCGTATTCCATGTGTCGCCTGACTTCACGCATATATTCGTCGTAAAACTTAATGATGAGAATAGCCACTTCATTCCCGGAGCAATCAATGGCTTCGATCAGTTTACGCCGGATAGCTGGCAGACTGAACTCTAAGAAATAAATATGGGACTGACGCAGATAGCCTACCAGGGCCGGGATAGAGAGATCTTTCTCCGGATCTTTGAGCCGGGAGAAACCCTCGGTCATGAAGTTGGCAACTGCCAGAAATGTACGGCAATCGACTCCGTTGGATTCACAGACCTCACGCACGGTTTTGTCTCCGAAACCTAAAGAAATACCAAAGCGGCTCATCACCTGCAACATGGAGTAATCGTCACTGATGATGTCAAATAGCTTGTCTTCGGCCTGATATTTTTGTAATGCATTCATTGTATACCTAATATATATGATAAAGATACAAAGAAAGCCAATATTACCCGGGAACGCAATAACAAGAATTAGGTATTTTAACTGTTCGGACCAAACAAAGTCCCTTTTCACATGAACCTTCCGGACTACCTACTTATAGGGTATAACGTACCGCAAAATCATATTTTATAGGGATTTACCCGCATCTTTCCAGTCCTTACCTTTGCGCGTACAAACCGGAACTGTACGATGGTTGCCGACAGAAGGCAGCAGTTCCTTAATCAAGCAAATAACATGAGTCAGATTGGTATTTTCTATGGTTCCACCACCGGGACAACCGAAGAGGTGGCACGTCGCATAGGCGACAAACTGGAAGTGGCTGCTTCCGATATTCACGATGCTTCTTCCCTGAACGCTGAATTGGTGAGCAGGTATGAAGTGCTGCTCCTGGGTTCTTCTACCTGGGGAACCGGAGAGTTGCAGGATGATTGGTACGACGCGCTGAAGATCCTGAAAGCGCAGGATCTGGGCGATAAATTCGTCGCGATCTTCGGTTGTGGCGATTCCGACTCCTATGCAGACACGTTTTGTGACGCGATCGGCATTATCTATGAAGAGCTGAAAGAGTCAGGATGCAAGTTCTGCGGTATGACAGACCCTTCGGGATATACATTTGACGAATCCATAGCGGTGGTCCACGGAAAATTTGCCGGACTGCCCTTAGACGAAGACAACGAAAGCGGCCAGACCGAAGAGCGGATCGACAGGTGGGTGGCACAACTGAAGACAGAATGTATTCACTGAGCCTCTTAGGCAACAAAACCGGTAAATTCTTTGCATAGCTATTATACATAAGGTTTCCAGTGAACCGTATCCCGAAGTCCATTCCGGCTTTGGGTACGGCTTCTGAAACCGTAGTTCCTTCTTCTGTGGCTGTGACAGCGGTCTTGCCTTCTTCCATAATCAGGTTTTCCTATTCAATTACCTGTTGTATAGTGTGGGCTCTATGGTATACACGGGTTTTCTCCCTGATGGTCTGTTGTTTCATCAATGGAACTTTCGTGATCCCACGACATGAGACAATATGTTTCACGCCGTGGCATCATTTGTCCTACGTCGTGGTACTATTCCTCCCACAACGTGGGATCACAGACATATACCTATGCGAACCTTTCTCCTCCTGCGTCTTCACAACCATTCACCTGTATATCAACAGATAGGTATACTATTTATACACCCATCTCTAACATGAGTTTCTATGCTTTCTTCTACAGATAATCCCTTTGTCTGTAGAAACGCACGGCGTGTGTCTCCGCTACGCAGGTCCAACAAAAAGTATGATATACATTCTCCTTCGGTGTACTGAGACGCACGCCGTGCGTCTCTGCAAGTATACCAGAGCAGTATACATACAATAAACTTACGACTTTATGCAGACTCTCTTTCAGACCGCGGCACCAATTGCCTCCGTCAGGTCAATGATCATATGGGTGAGTACGACCGGAGGGTCCAGTACATTTTCTTTCCCGTTTACTTCCAGCCGGATAATGGTACGCCCTACGGGCTTCACTGTAGCCTCTCCACGGTCATTAAAAGTGATCTCCTGCGAAAGATCGTTGTCAAAGAAGAGTGTACAGGTTACTCCTGCCGGACCATAGAACGTGGGATAAACCGTGACAGCTGTGTATTGCGCGTACAACGCTTCCCCGGTGACCCAATCGACAACAGTGATGGGTGAAAGGGTCAATTCCAGACCGTTCAGGGTAAAACAGTAGCAGATATTGATACGTGTAGTCTCTTCCATCTCTACCGTCTGCTCGTATTGGGCTCCGTCTGTGGTAACTACCCGGATCAGCGGATCCGAAGAACCCACCGGTACGATCAACAGATATTCAGGAACAGTCTGTTGAGTATCATACGGGTAATACACATGGCCGTCTACTTCCAGCGATACACTGCTGATACGGGTCTCATCCATATTCATCAGGCGAAAGTCAAACATACTGTGCGCGTGCCTGACATAGATGACAGGTGTATGTGAAGGCAGTACGTTCAGGGTGCTGTCTCCGTTCTGGGCCAGGACATCCTGCGCAAAGAGTATATCTCCTGTGGAGTCTCTCTGGTCTTTTACGATCTCTGTAAAACCCGTATCATACAACCGGCAGGAGATCTGTTGGGTCAGGTAATTAGGAAAGAAGATCGAATCACTGCTCAATGTTTCCCAGCGGTAATCTGCCGCCGCATAATGCAACGTCGCGCTACCGTACTGATAGGGTGTATTACCATCGTAGATCTGCACATCCAGCAACCAGTTCTCACGCCCGAAAGGCATATCGGGAGAAGTAGGGTCCGCATCTGTATTTACTACATAGTTATCGCCATCCGCCCGGGTAGAGGCCGAGGCATCCCTCCCATAAAGACGGGCTGTAATTCCATCTACACGTACATTTTCCTGCGCGTCCTGGGGAGAGACGCCCTGTTCGCTGTCCGAACAGGCCCCCATACCCAGAAGCAGAAAAGCAAATGCTGCTATACTATACTTTTTCATATCTCTGTTATTTTATGTATACAGATCATCCGTCTGTCTGCCAGTCAGTGGTTGGTTCGTCCTGTTGAGGCGATCCGGATCTTTTCCGCTGCCCCGATACAACCGGCGGCTTATGACCTGCAAAAGCTGTCGGAAAGTATATCGCTGCTCCCTTTTTTCAGAACCGATATACTTTCCGAACACTTTCTGTTACTGGTTCTCATCAAACAATTCCAACACTTCTCCATCTCCATATAGAATGGAAGTTACCTCTTTTTCCATCCTGTATCACTCCTCCGGTAAAAAGCGACTTAGGTATGGGAATGTATTGCTGTGCCTCTTCATCGGTCAGATCCAGATCTTCCGAAAGAATATACCGCATAGTGGGCCAGGCAATGGTAGTGCCGTTGGTATAATGGCGGATCAGGTAGGACATGGTGATCAGCTGCGCGGCTGTCTGCACCAGATAATCTCCGTCGGTATTGGGTACCGGCTGCACAAACGGAATGGCAATTCCGCTTTCTGTTTCCTGGATCCAACCTCCGATACCTACACTTCCCAGCAGGTCATATCCCCTGGGTGTAAGGGTCATTACATATTTGGTACCTGCCAGCAGCGTCACATCGGTAGCTTCCATGATAATGGTATAATCGGCTCCGTCCGAACCGTGGATGCGTCCGATCATATACCCATCCGAAGCCTGGATAGAAGTACCTGCCGGTAAGATCAGCTGGGCATGCCCGTTCTCATTTCCACAATAGGCCCAGAAAGCTGTCGGAGTGGTTCTGTCCAGTTCCAGTTCCAGGATCAGGGACTGAATGGCCAATCCTGCCACATTCTGCCCGGCCAGCTGAAATTCCAGCAAGGTAGTTTCCCTGACAAATGTCAGAGGTACAGGCGCGTCGGTAGGCATGATACCTACCGTAGAGGCTACAGCGATCAACTGGTCGGAAAGACGATAGGCATCCAGTTCGCGCTGGTCGGTGACAAGTCCCTGCTGCCTGATGGCTTCCCGGGGCCAGATGGCCGTCAGTTCATCGATGTAGGTATTGTCCAGCGGAAAAAAATACCCCGAAGGACTGCCCCTGAAAATACCATCTGCTCCGTACTTATACACAAACGTCTGTGAAGTACTGCTGATGGCATTGGATTTCAATGTCACATCAATCTCATACCCCTCGGTAAAAACGTATTTCCCAGATCACGGGTAAGCACCGTACTCTCCTCGACATACGGCATAAAGGTAAGCTCACCACTTCCGGTCTCTTCTCCGTTGTTCACGGCTTTTCCATCGTCGTCCGTACAACCGGCCAGCCCTGTGATCATCCACAGGAACACAACGATATATATTGAGTTATATTTCATGGCTCTATCTATTTAATTGGGTTATCTCCTTTCCCATTGCAGGATCGGATAATTCTCTGTTCCCTGTGTACCCAGATCGTACCAGAAAGTATTACTCTCAGTCCATCCGGAGGTATTCACCGGCCAGATATCCGTATAGGTAGACCAGGAGGGCCAGGAGGCAGGCAGCTGCTGCACTCCGGAAGTACTGTCCGGTAATATGGAATAACTATCCGTAACAGCGATCTCACCTCCGGTGAATAGATTTCCCGTATGGGTGAATCCGGCAGAGAGATCATCGGTTACCGTCTCTCCGGACGCGTTGGTAGTGACATACGGAGTATCCATATCATCAATGGTCACATACCCACGGATGATCTTTCCGTTGTTGAGCCCGCAGAATCCGCCTACGTAGGCTCCCTCATTGAGGGTCGGATCGGCTTCATTCACCCGCAGCGTTCCTCCCAGCGAATAGGTATCGGAGATGATACCGTAATAGTTATCTTCCTGGTCTTTGTCACCGTTGCTACCGCAGATGGTACCCACACGCGGACTTTTTCCGTTCACAGTGATCACCGGATCTTCTACCCGGCTGGCTATGATGCGCGACGTACTGTTGACAATATCCAACAGAAGTTCTTTGACCAGTTCCTGTCTCACTACTTCCGACAGACCATCGGGCAGACTTCCCAGCAGACTCTCTTTTTCTGCTTCGGTCATCACCCCGTTCACCGTACCACAAATACCTCCCACACTACAGGAGTCGGCTGTAGAGGTGATAGTGAGCTCAGGCTCTATCAGGTTCACATTACGTATAGCAGAGCTTCCTTTGATCTGCCCGAACAGTCCGGCCGACGAATCACTGCCATTGATGGTGAGTCCTTCAATGCGATGACCTCCTCCGTCGAATGTAGCGTTGAGCAGCGACAGAGGCTTCCAGCTGGAGATAGAGGATACATCAATATCACATACCTGATAACTGGTATTGTTCACTCCCGCCAGCCCTTGCAGGCTTGTAGCATCATGGATCAGGTAAGAAGAGGTCGGTATAAAGATCTCTCCATTGGTCAGGTTGTATCCATACCGGTATACATATTGTTCCTGAAGTTCCACGTCGTCCGAAGCAAACAACGTGATCAGGTCACTTTCCAGCAGGAGTTCTCCGCGCTTGAGTTCATTATCGAACGTATCGTTTTTCCACACATACGCCACATATTGTTTGACATACGAGCCGCTTGGCACAGGCACCGGATTCTGGGTATTCACATGATCTACCCATTTCTCGCGTCTGCCTCCTACCAGCATTTCATCGTTGTCTGCCGGGTCCATATTAGGTACGATCTTCACATCCGCCTCATCCGGCAGCAACGACGGATCGTCACTTACCAGCACGATCTCAAATTTGACTGTCTGTTTGGGATAGAACCACAACTGTGCCGCGTAGGCAATGGTAGGATTGGTCGCCAGCTCCGCCCGATAGGGAATGTAGTACTGCTCCGCATAGTCACGGCGCGTGATCGGATAATTCTCTTCATCGGCTTTCACGTTGAAATAATTATCAGGATCGCTCATATCCGGATTATAGGGATAAAAAGCCACTACCGTCATCTGGTCATAAATGTAGATGTATTCGCTTTGCAGCGTATCTACCGGTACCAGCCGGTTGTCCACGATCTCACATTCCATGTTACGGATATAAGGCCTGGTCAGATCACCGGCCCCATTATTCGCTTTATAATCGTCGGTATAATACAGATAGAGGCCCACGTGGTTCATTTCGTAAGTGGTACCCTCTATATCCGTATCGTTCATGGCATCCGGATTGGGCAATTCGGCCAGGCGGGTAGAAGCGTAAGACTCAAACCCGACCGAAAGGATCAGGGGCGCTCCGTCTTCCGAAGGAGCGGCTCCTCCTGTTACCTTATCGTCCGTACAGGAAAACACCGCTACGGAGAGAAGGAAACAGATATATATACTGTATTCAGAAATCTTTTTCATTATTTCCAGGTTTAGGGGAATTATTACTGTTTCAGCGGTATGGGCCATACACTGGCAGCCAGGACCTGATCCAATACAAACTGATAGTTCGCAGCCGCCGTTACCGGTGATAAAAGCAACGCATTATTCAGCAAGGCCACGATCCCGTCGGTCAGGGGATTTTCGGTCGCACTGACCTCGTTTCTCAATCGCTCCGGACTGACATCAGAGACCTCTGTCATACCTACCATATTACTACCTCCTACCGCGACTTCAACTGTACCGATGCCCCTGCCGGCTGTTCCTACCAGCCAGAAGCAGGTATTTAATACCGTATTGCTACTTGTGGTCACCGTGCCGCAGATACCTCCCAGATCAGTGGCGCCGCGGTTGAGCATTCCCGTACTGAAACTGGAGACAATGGCATTGGTGGCTGTATTGCGGTTGTCTCCGCAAATTCCTCCTACCGTGCTTCCCTGGGTTATTTCTCCCAGATTCACACACGCCACGATCAGCCCTGCCGAAGCATTCACTCCGCAGATCCCGCCTACGGTTCCGGTAGCATTCACGATCTGGGTTTCGTTGATACAAGCCAGCAGACTGCCTTCGTTGGTTCCACAGATAGAGCCCACCGCGGAAGTTTCGCCGGAGGCATCAATTTCTCCCGATTCCAGCCGCACGTTTTCCAATATACCTTTATTGGTACGGATCAGTCCCGGACCCGCTATACGTACATTGGACACCCAGTAGTCCTGTCCGTCGTAATGTCCGGTAAACTCACTGAGGGCAGCTACCCTTTCATCTTCTTCTTTGACTAAGGCTTCCATATCTATATTAATGATCTGCCTGTAGGAATCGCCGGGAGCTTTGGCAATATTGATAAACTGATGCGCGTTGGTGACCGCGTACGGATTGGTCGTCGCGTTGTAGGGCTGACTGTTGTCTACCGGAAGCATACCGGCTACCGAAAGGGGCAAAGTCAAGGTGCTGCCATCGTAGACAGAAGTCTGCACAGAAGTAGCAATGAGCAATCCGTTCCGGGTATATAACTGGATACTGTCTACATCATAGGCATCGGGCATAGTTACGTACTGCATCCGGGCATAGTCTCCGCCACCGTCTTCCGGACGGCCGACGTATTGCAGCATACCGGTCGTAAACAGCACCGCTTTGGTGATGGTATCTGCTCCGGTATTGATATAGTCTCCCAGATCCAGATCCAGGTAGTTCGGTACATAAGACACCCCATCCTGTTCGAGGTCTTTCGGTATCCAGTCGATCTTACGCAACGTGATCCCCGCCACCTTGAGCCTGCGTATCAGGAAAGTCAGCGTATAGGCATATCCGGGAAGCAGTGCCATGCCGGTGCTTACCGTATTGCCCGGACTGAGTTCTACTGTATATCCCGCCAGATCCGACGCAGTGGCTACAAAGTCATCTATCTCGAGGTAAGTAAGTTGCTTACCTGTCAGATCTGTTCCATTCGGTATCAGATAGTTAGTTCCCAGTTGCACCGTATAGGTATCATCGGTATCGGTGGCCCTGTCGGCTGTAGAATCATCGGACGGGTCAGGAGCTGTGGCATAGATGGAATACTTTCCGGTCCGGGGAATATCGGCCATCCGGAACTTTACCGTCTGCGGCACCTGAGTCACCGTACCCGGCTCTTCCTCATCATCTATCTCTACTTCTACATTCAATTGCGTCATCACGTGCCGGAAATTCAATACCGCGGCCGGATTGTCCGAACTTCCCAGCGTCCCTTCCCCTTCCCGGGAAACATATCCATCGGCCCGTGTTCCGAAGTTGCTCAGCAAAGCATCTTCACTGGCCGTATTCCCTGCCGTCAGCGTCATATAATCTCCATCGGCCATTCCGCTGTAAGCAAAAAACCGGAGCGCGTACCTGTTCAACGGGTAGTAATGCGTTCCCGAGGCAAACTGCATATCCCGGGGAGCCGTATCCGTAAGTCCCTGCGGACAATTGATCCGTGTCTCTTCGATATACGTAGCTTTCGTGGTATCGACTACCGCTTTCAGGTACAGGTTCGATTCGGCCTGTCCCGGCGCGCGTGTCGCCACAGCCGCGTCGGTCGCGAGCCCCGAAAATTCAATAGCCACATTGCCAGTCACATCCGGGTTCTCTGTCCGGTCGTCCGTACAAGCCAACAGACCGATACAAAGTCCGGAGCACCAGCCCATGATCTGTTTTATCCTTTTCATAATCAGAATAGTTTATTTTAATGTTGAGTCCCTGCGGATACTCTCTTCCTTCTTTTCATTCTCCACTTCTCCGTCAGGTTACTCTCTTCGTCTGTTAGTTAATAACGATCCGGTAGTCTCCCCGATCCACCCAATCGGCCAGTATGCCCTGTAGCGTCACCGCATCGTTGGGGTTGATCACATCCACACCCCGTACGGTAACCACCAGCTCGGCACGCTGGGCCCGGCGGAAGGTTACAGCATCTGTTGTGGAACCGATCAGGAATTCCTCTACACCAAATTCCCAGGTTACCGTAAGCGGACCATCCTGCAGGGTAATGAGCAGACTGGTATCTGCCTCCGTTCCGGGATAGAACATGGCCAGCCCGGTATAGTCGGCCGAATAGAACGCGTACGAAGCACCGGAAAGCAGATCCCATACAAAATCCTGCCGATCGGTCCCTACCAGGAGCCCGGTATCTCCTCCCAGCAGATCGAGCGTAGCAAAGGGCCGGGTGGTCTTCAGCTGTACTCCTACAAGTTCTACATCCGGATTCATGGAAGCATCGGCCGTCACACGGACAGACACCTGACTGAGCGCGTGACGGAATTCTCCCAGATTCACCGTACTGTAGTTTATATCCTGATCCGCCTTGGAATATGGATAGTCGGCCGCGGTCGCGTTGACAGAAGCATACATCACATCCGGCATATCTTCCCTGAGGGTCAGGCGCAGGTTGGTAGCATCTATCAGTTCCACTCCCGACCCCGCAACCGCCTGCGGACTGTAAGCGATAAAGACCAGTTCACTGCCGTTAAAAGGCCAGTAACGGGGGGTATCCCAGGCAAAGGTATAGGTAGCTCCGCTACTCAGATCCTGATCGGTCTCCGCGCGGGCATTCTGTATGTCACTGTACGAAGTCCAGTCTGTAGCAGTTCCTGCTCCCGTATAGTAGGCAGCAGTCACGGCAATCACCCCGTCATTGGGAAAATTTGTACTACCGGCACGGGTGCCGACGGTTCCCGACTCCATGCCTGCCGACAACACCAGGATCTGCCGGTCGATATCCGTGCTTCCCCCTTCGTCATTGTCATGGCATCCGGTCAGAACCGCGAGAGTGACTCCCAGTGCCATCCAATATTTATTTTTCATATCTCATCCTTCCTTTAGAGTCGCCCGATGTGCTCCGAAAGCACATCAGGCCACTTGTATATAAAAGCGCAGAGCTCCTGCTCACCTGTTCATCTGCCTGCTTCCGCGCTATCCATCTGTCAATCAATAATCACATTTCCCGAATCACCTGTACTCCAGTCTTCTACGGTAGCATACAGGGAGATACCGGTCTTATTCAGGGTTACCCGGATCACATGTTCTTTGCCGGCCTGTAAAGTCAGTCCCGCGGACAATATTCCGGTAAAGGTCTCTCCCGGATATCCGGGCAGCGTCACCGTGACGATCACGTCGGTAGCCGACAAGACTTGTGGCATCACCAGGGCCGAATAGACCTCACCTGCTGTCTCCGTGTACGGCGTAATCGTCGCGCTCTTCGCACCGGTATAGGTTACCTGCGCCGCGCTCAGATCGGCCGTACCCGAAAGGTACATATTGTTCAGACTTACGGTAGCACCCGCGAGTTCCGCAGCTTCAAATCCGGTACCGGCTTCCAGTTTTACCCTCACTTTGCTCAGTACAGGGGTAAATACAAAATTGGCAACCGTCGGCGTACTCAGATACAGATGGCTCAGGTACAGGTCATATACGTTGTATCCTGCGCTCTGATCTACCGGAACCGCCCACGGGAAGGTAGTCACATTGGCAGCGATACTTTGCGGCAACCCTTGCAGCCCCAGGGTATACGCCGCTCCCAGGTTCATGGTGGCCGGGTCCTGATCGTCCCAGAAAATCGTCCCCTGTGACCAGGTATAGACTCCGTTTTGCAGGATATAGGAATAATCTGATACCTCCGGAGAAGTACCCAGTTTATAAATACGGATCGATTGATCCTGGAAAAAGTCATCTGTACCTTCCAGCGTTCCGCCTACCGTGATCGCCTGGAGAACAAAGTCGATCGTCTGTCCATCTTCCCAGTCCAGTACCTGTGCACTGAGGGTAACAGCCGATTTCCTCATATCAATATCCAGGTAGGTAGTAACACCTGCCTGAAACTCTACCGCCTGGTCATACTGCACATTATAGGTACGCGGATTGGCGGCACCCGCCACGATCCGTACCAGTTCGTCTCCCGCCGCAATGGTTTGTGGCTGGATCAGCGCGATGGTACTGTTGTTGTTCTCACCCACGTTTTTGGCAAACTCCACAGCAGACTGTGTAGTACCCGGAACAAAAAGACCATTATCCATTGTTCCGCCCGTCAGATAATCAGGCAGGGTAAGTGTAGCGGCATTCAGTTCATCTGTACTGAAGGTGCCGTCGGACGAGCTCAGCCGCACCACCACCTGTGCCGCCGCGTGGGACAGGGTAAACGTGATCCCGTTGCTCGCTGCTACCGTAGTGGGTTGCGCCACCAGATAATCCGGCAGTTGTGTACTGTTGTAAGCAGCATGCCGGGTGATAGAAGCATAGAAAGTGGTCGGGTCGGCCAGACTTTCCCAGTAGGTAGGGGTTACCGCGCCAAACGTATCGTTGGCCGCGTTATAAATATAGGTATTCATCAGCGCGCGCGCATCGGCATCCCCTGTGTATACATTCAGCTGCTCACCGTCCAATACACCTTCCGCTCCGGAAGTAGCTACGCCGATGGTGATGGCATCCAGGGCCAGTTCATTCTCATCCCAGTCTACCACGCGGGCACTGACAGTCATCTCCGCCATTTCAATATTCAGGGTCAGCAAAGTAGCTACCCCTGCCATGAATTCTACCGCGTTGCTTGCCGTGGCGTTGTAGGTGCGTCCGCTGATGGTCACACGTGCCACCGTTTCGCCTACTCCGATGCTCTGGGGTTGTATCAGGGCGATCCCGTTCTGTGGGTCGGTACGATCTACCGCCACATTTACCCGATCGCTACCCAGGACTAATTGCCCGTTTTCTTCATAAGCACCGGTCAGGTAGTTGGGCAATACAATCTCCGCACTGTTCAGAGCATCCGCGTCGAAAGTCGAAGAGGTGAGCCGCACGATCACTTTGGAGGTCGCGTGATACAGTTCAAAGTTCGCTCCTGTATTCCGCGCCACGGAAGTATCTTCCGAGATCAGGATATCAGGCAGCTGGGTACCGTTCAGCCCCTCGGCCGGGGTCAGTGTAGCCCGCAAAGTAGCCGGATTGTCCGCAATATCTTCCCAGTATACCGGTGAGCGCGGATACCATTTGCCATCGGCCTGGTAACCGAATTTCTCCAGCAACGTATAGTTGCTTCCGTCTTTGAGATAGACATTCAGCGTATCTCCTACCGATATACCGTAACTGTCACCGGCAGATACACTCACGTTCAGCACATCTTCATAGACTTCAGTTCCCTCAATCCAGTCTTCTATCGTTGCACTCACCGTGACAGGGATGCGTTTCAGATTGATATTGAAGATATATTTATATCCTCTATCCAGGTCCAGACTCTCGTCCATAATGGCGATATACTGTCCGCCATCCGGGGTAGTGACCTCAAAGGTCACTCCCGTGCTCGCAGACCGGGGCAAAAGGATCCCCGTACCGGTACGCACTCCGTTGCTGGTACGCAACGGAACAGTCACATCTGCCTGTGAAGACTGGTCCACCGTGTGTACGGCCTGGTCCCTGTCATCGACGTTCAGGTCATAGGTAGCTTCCGTATGCATCCCTTTGATGGTCAGTACACTGTTATCGAGAGAGATACCGTCTTCGGCAGTCAGGTTAAAGATCAGTTTGGAAAGCCGGTGATAGAACTGCAATTCTACATCCGGATCCTCTTTGGAAGTACCAGCCAGGTGCTCGGCTGTCATCAGGTCTATCTGGGCCAACGCGTTCTGGTTGGACACATTCACCGGATAGATCATATCCGATTCTAAGGTGGATAAATAGGGATAGTAGGCTTTGAATCCTACCTGACTGCCATCATGTGGGAAATAGATGGTTGCAACGTCTGTAGCGGGAGCAAAATCTCCCTGTCCGTTGCTGGTTACATAATGTCTGTGGCTATATTCTTCCACAACTGTGGAGGTTCCGGGTTGCACCATGGTGATCCCGATCGCATCCTGTTCTTCCCAACTGCTATCGGAAGCACGGGTATTGTTAGTAAATCCTGCCGACACACGGATCGCCGTCCTGTCTTCCGAGGAAGATCGATAGGTATCGCTGTCGGTACAGGAGAATATGGACAGCACAAAGGCCGCCATAGGGATAAACGGGTTAATTCTTAATTTCATAGGTCATCCTCTGTTTTTGGATCCGTAAGTACCACACGGAAATGCCGTTGCCCGGTTCCGTGGTTCATCCGGAAATCTGATCTGCTCCGAAAAGTGCACCCGTTGCTGACCGGCTCACTGTTCATACGCTGCCCGACTGTCCGGCTCCATACAAAGCCAGACAAGTGTGCAGGTGATCTCCGATAGAAATCCTTACTTGCTGAATCCTTTTTTATACACTGGTAGGTGCGTCTGTATACGCACTTTTTTTATATGATCCGGGTAAAAACACGTTTCTACCCGGCTTCTGCTATGGGTTCCTGAGCATCCTCTGCCGGATCAACCGGCTTCCAGCTCGGAAGTTTCTCCTTCGGTCCAGTCTTCTATGTTTGTTATGATGCTATGCCCACCGGTCTTGCGCAGGATAATGGTAAACGTATACCTGTATCCGCTCAGCAGATCCAGAGCATCGTCCATCTGCGCGGTGAAGGTCTCTCCTGCCGAAGTAGTGATCTGGAAAGAGATTCCTGAGGCCGCGTCACGCGGCAATACGATCGCCTTTCCTGTCAGCATATTACTGTCCGCGGTCAGTGGCACCTGAATATCGGCCACACTCGTCTCCTCTACAGCGAGTGTATCTTCGTACAGTTGGTAACTACCCTCTGTCTTCATTCCCTGCATGACCAGCGAACCACCGTCCAGGGTGAAGAATTCTTCCTCAAATTCAATAGTGAATATAAGTTTGGAAAGCCGGTGATGAAAAGTCAGCACCACATTGGGAGTGGAACGTGAATACGTATCGGACTCCATTTCCGAAGTCAGCAGGTCAATAGCAGGCAGATTGGTCTGACTGGCTACCGATACCGGATACTCCATATCCGTGCCCAGACTGGCCAGATACGGATAATAAGCTTTAAAGATGACCTGACTGTCGTCCTGAGGAAAGTAGATCGTAGTGGCACTGTTGGCGGGTTGGAAATTACCGTTCGTCGTAGCAGTGATATACTCCCGGTTAAAATTTTCTCCGACTACATCCCGGCTATCGGGTGGGAACATACTGATACCAATCTCATCCTGCGCATCCCAATGGTCATCTACCGCGCGGGTAGAGATCAGGGAAGCGGAGACATTAATGGCAACTTTATCTTCTGCAGACCCCGAACTCACATCGGGTTCCGTTACGCTAGCGTTGTCATTGCTACATCCGGCCAGCCCAAACGCCCACAGGGCCGCACCTATGTAAAAGAACTTTTTCATTTTCATAACTATCTGGTTAGGGTTATAATCTATCTGGAGCGATTAATCACTTAATCGCTGGTTATTTCTTCTTTTTCTTTTCTTCCTTATTCGGCGATGATCACTGAACTCGGTCCTGAATTCCAGTCTGTCATTATGATCTCAAAACCTGTTCCCAGATTCAGGACAAAAGCAATGACCCAGGGTTCAAATACATTGTACGTATGAAACTCATACATATCTTGTGTCGCGTCGTGTGTAAACTCTTTCGTAAATCCATCTGAAAAATGAAGCATCATGTACAGCATCTGGGTACCATCCCCATCTATACCCAGTAACGTACGTATACCCTGATACCATCCGTCGGCATCTGCCGCGAACTCATAGGTGACTGTACCGCTGGTGAGTGCCGCGTGCCGGGGTTCCCCGTCTAAAGGCGCGAACCCTTCATCGATGGGCCGTGAGAACGTGACTCCTTCTAAGTAACCGTCGGCGGAGATCAGGTCGGGTACACCTACGCCCTGAAACATCACACGGACGATCAGTTGCCGGGTCTGCCAACGCATAGGGATCTCAATGATCTGGTCTTCTACGTTTGCCTGTACCTGCGCCTCTACCGTACCCCCTGTAAAAGCACCGGGTTCGGCAGCGGTACCGTCTTCCCGCGTAGCCACCGTCACCACTTCATCAGCCACAGTCACGTTATCCGCGTTCTCGTATCCGGTCACCTGATACGTACCGCTCTGCAATTCCGCGGTGATGCCGTCCGGTCCGGATTGCAAACGGGTCTGCTCCTGGTCAGAAGCAGTGATCACTATATGTATCCGTTCGTCCGGACTCACCTGAGTGGCTTCACTCCAATCAAAAACAATCTGCAAGGTCTCCGGATCTGTGCCGGGATCAGGATCTGTTCCGGGATCCGGATCTGTACCAGGGCCCGGATCGGGATCCGGACAATCCTTATCTATGAATCCCTCTTTGACCGAACAGGCAGTCAACAATGCCAGGCAACAAAGAGCGATCATATACACAACTCTTTTCTTCATACGAATCTTTTCATTTTATACACTGGATAAAAGGATGTACGATCTACTGATGTACCTTACCTGTATTGTAAAGCGGTAAAGAGTACATCCTTTTTATACGCTGTTTTCCGATCCCTCTCCCTGCTGATTCCGTATGCAATACCTCAGAGAATCAGCTCAGGGATTTCCCGATGTACAGACACCTACATACCGGATGGATACAACCTTCGTTTGCTGTCACACCACGCAAACTGTACCGCCCCTCGTACATCCGTACATCGTATCTCTCTTAATATACCGTCACTACTCCGGTTCCACGTTTCCGGTTCAGTTCATTGATATTATGCTCAGCCTCCGTTACACCTGCGGCGCGCGCCCGTTGCAGATATTCCTCTGCCTGATCGTAATTCCCTTCGAGCAGGGCTATACTACCCAGGTTGTTCAATGCCTGCGGTGTATCGGAAGGTACTTTCTGCATATATCGTTTAGCAGCTGCCACATTTCCCCGTTCAAGTTCCATCAAAGCCGCGTTGAGATTGGCTACCGGATCGTCCGGGAACATACGTACGGCGGTCTCAGTCAGGTAATAGTGTTCATCCGTACCTCTTCCGGCCAGTTGGGAAGCCTCGTAAAACTCATGCAAGCTCAGGTTCTGCGGACGATCCACTGCTACCCGGCGCGCCTCTTCGGCGGTGAACGGAGCAGCGATGTAATGGATGCGGTAGTCCGAACGGCGCAAGGCCGGGAACCAGTCCCGTATGATGGTGGTATAGGTAGCGCCAAACTGTTTCAGTTGCTGCTCTTTCGCATCCGGTTCGGACTGATTGTCTACAATGGCCAGTATGCGGTCTTTTTCGGCCAGGTCGGAGTCGACCAGCTGTTTCCGGAATCCGGCCCAGTCTTCGGGTGTAGAAGTTACCTCGAAATGCGACATCGGATAGTTGTACTTATCCACGATATAGGTACGCAACGTCTCCGCGCGCCCCTGCGCCAGACGGGCATTGTTGGCATATCCGCCTTCGGGCGAAGCATAGCCGTGTATAGTAATACGCGACACCTCCTGCATATCGGAGTCTTCTATCGAAGCCCGTATCCGCGCCAGCTCCGCAGGATTGTTGCGGAAGTCGGGATGCAACTCCGTACGGTTCACAGGAAAATCGATGTACGCGCTGCTTTCTTTGAAACGGTTCTTTACCATCTCCTGATCAGGGACCTGATAGACTCCCTGTGTACGGGGTACGTATGACTCATCGATAAAGCCAGGAATACCCGCGAGCAACCATTCATGATTCGCTTCCTGGCGATTGTCGCATCCGCACCAATCCTCTTCCAGATACAGTTGCGCGTCTCTCATCCAGGGTTCATAAGCGGCAGAAGCCTGATAAGGGATGTGCTGTTCCGAGTGACGGCTCCGACGCATAATGCGGTAGGCATCCAGTGGCAACAGATCGTTTCGTTCGGAAACAATCTCCCGCTTGCGGCCATATACATAGACATCCGGAAGCATCCGTTCCTGACCTCCTCCCCGTATGACTGGGGTCAGAGTCACATACTGATTGGATCTCAGATCTAATTCGCGGGTCAGTTGCAGGTTCATATTTATATGGAGCAGTCCGTCGGCCCCCTTCTGAAATGTCAGATTAGTAGCCCGGATCCCCTCCGAAGCAGTCTGTCCGTACATCCCCAGGGCGCACAGGCAGACAAATACAAATAACAGATTCTTTTTCATTGTTCCGGATGTTTATTAGAATACATACATGAGACTGATGGCGGCCTTTGTCGGGCCGAAATAGTTGTAACTGCGTCCTTTGGCTATCCGTTCGCCGCAGTTGCCACACTCGTACTGATCGTATCTGATATAGGCATATCCCACACCGATATTGGCCTCCAGGTTCCAGTGTTTACCCAATATCCACTGATATCCGTACGAGACACCACCTCCATAGAGATTTCCTTCATACCGGTTGTCCCGCAGCTTGTTCCACATACCGAACGGCATCTTCACACCACCGACATTAAATACACCCACATGTCCATGCAAGCCGACAAAATGGCCGTTAAATTTGTCACAGAACCAGTGACGGACCTCCGGCTGGAATAAGAAATGCTTAAACTTTTTACCGTTATCAAACGTCCAGGGATTGTAGTTGGCATACAAGTCCATAGTGGTTTTGGAACCCAGTCCGAACTCTGTCGCCAGATTGAATGTTGTGGTGAAATCAGCAATCAGATTGCTCTTGATCGCTATTTTCTGTCCATACATCGCCCATGTACCACTGATCAGTAGTGCCAGCAGAAATAGAACTCTTTTTTTCATCTGAATCACTTCATTTTTTATTTGGTTACTGTTTTCACCGGATTAGTTAGTCATACACTGCCCACCGTTCCGTATTCACTTTCAGGTGCATGGCACGGGACATAGATAAGGGCTTCAAAAGTTCTCCCGTCAGCATCATTTACGAAAAGTGATCCGGTGGCAACAGTTCCCACCGACCTCTCTTACGCAAAGGAGCTACACGTATTGCCCAGTATTTCGCCCGGGTCGTACACCTGTAAGTGTTTTTATAGAACAACCAAAAAATGTCATTGTTTCCCGACTAAGAATTATCATTATAATAAATGTTTTTTTAACACATCGACAACAGAGAAGGATTGAAACCAGACAACCGTAAGAATTATTAATGAATCGGGCTTTCTGTTTAGTTAAGAATTCTTATTTAGGACATTCCTGTAAAGAGAGGTAATTGTCCACTCAAATAGAAGGATTGTTTAGGATAAAGCACGTAAAAGTAAGAGATTTTCGGCGAATAAAGTCCACCCGGAAGAGTATAGAAAATCCACACATCGCAACAACGGATACTTATTGTCCGGGAAGCAAGCGTATATAAAAACCCCTCTGTTCTCTTTACGGATGAACAGAGAGGTCAGAAATGAATTTCAATGAATAACTAATAGAGAAGGATCTTATGTATTTCCTCTGATCAACCGCCCGTCTCTTAATAACTGATCTTGAACCCGGCATAGTAACTACGTGGCATAGCCGGTCCGTAGATATAGCCGGAATCCCGATCCGCACCTTTGTCGAAGTCTTTCTGATAGGCATTGAATATATTCTGTATACCCGCGTTGAGTTGCAGCACGGTCGAACGATATACGTTGAAATCATACGCCACCTTCATCCCGATGTCCCAGAAATCAGGAGTATTCACAGCTATATCATCCGCTATATAACCGGCGAAGTGGGGCACCAGCATCTTTCCGGTATACGTGCCTGAAAGTGCTACAGACAAAGGTTTCACCGGAGTATAGGTAGCAGTGAAGTATCCGTACAGATCGGGAGTACGCATGATCTTCTTTTCTGCCGGCGCCGCCTGGCTCCAGGTTTCCGCCTCATCGTACCGGCTGCGTTGCAGGGTAGCTCCGGCCTGTATCTGCACCTGCGTGAGCCAGGCCGCTTTTCCTTCTAAGGTCAGTCCCATCACCCGGGCACCCGACCCGTTGCGACGTTCGCGGATCAGGACTCCATCCCGGTAGGTATCTGTATCTTCCAGAACAAACACGTCTTTCAACCGGGTATAGAATCCTTCCACTAAGAGGTTAAACTGCCAGGCTCCTGCCCGTCGGTACATATCGGCCGAGACACTGAGGCTATGCGATTTTTCCTCTTTCAGGTTCGGATCACGTTCGATCATAGCTACATCCCCCCCCTACATTCTCCACATGCAGATCTTCGTCGAAAGCCTGGGGAGCACGAAAACCGGAAGCATAACTCATGCGCAGATTCACATCCGGTGTGGGGTTGAAACGCAGGTTGGCGCGGGGACTGAAAATCAGATGATCCATCAGGTTGTGCTTGTCAAAGCGTCCGCCGACCAGGATCCCCCACCGTTCGTTCTTCCATTCGTTCTGTACAAACGCGCTTCCGATGTTGATGATCTGGTGCAGGTAACGCTCATACCCCCACATATTGTCTTCGAGATTATCGCGGCTGTATTCGATACCTACTGTTAGATCGGCTGGCATGAAGAAGGCACGGCCGAAACTCCGGATGTATTGGGTACCTGCCAGAAAAGTCAGATCGGTAGTCTTACCGTACGCGTTGAGCGGATCTTCGCCCGGACCGTAATAACTGTCACGGTCTGTATACTGAGCCGATGTAAAAACACTCAGCCGGTGTTTTTCATTGGGTGAAAAATAGTCGAACTTCAACCCGCCTCCGTCAATAGAGTGTTCGAGCTGTTCGGCAATATCCGCTTCGTGAGGAGGCAGGTTGAGTTTGTCTCCTCCCCGTCGGAACTCCTGCATGTGGTGATACTCAAAAGTCAGCTTCGAATAGGTACTTGTTTTGAAATACGAACGCATACCTACAGTCTGGTTTTTCAATTTAGGCAGTTCGCTGAATCCGTCGCCGTCGGCATCGTAGGCCGAGCGGTGCCTGTTCTGCCCGAAAATATACAATCCGGCTTTGTGATCGTCTGTCACCAGCGAGGCATTGAGCGAAGTATTGTTGTCAAACACCCCTTTGGTACCTATCGAAGTGAGGGTATGAGCCAGTTGTCCCGAATTACGTAACGGCTCTTTCGTGATGATATTGATGGTTCCGGCAATGGCCGACGAGCCAAACAGGGCCGATCCTCCGCCGCGCATCACCTCTACCCGTTCGATCATACTGGCCGGGATCTGTTCCAGACCATATACACCCGCCAGCGCGCTGAAGATAGGCCGCGAATCAATCAGGATCTGCGTATAGGGGCCGTCCAATCCGTTGATACGTACCTGCTGAAAACCGCAGTTCTGGCAATTGGTCTCTACCCGCACCCCCGGCTGGAAGTTGAGCCCTTGTGACAGGGTAGCTGAATTGGTCGACTCGAACAATTTCATATCTACCACATTCACCAACGTAGGTGCCATACGGCGGGTGGTCTCGTTCCGGTTGGCCGATACCACTACGCCATCCAGCGTGATGGCATCTTCCTCGATCTCAAAATCCTCTTCCAGGGTAATCCCTTTCTTTAAAGTCACCGGACGCTGCACGGTCTTGTAGCCAATGGAAGAAACTTCCATCACAAATTCTCCTTCGGGCAGGTTTTTCAGGAAATAGTGCCCCGTCGCATCGGTCACCGTACCAATGGTAGTCCCTCTCAGGGCGATAGTTATATAAGGAAGGTGTTCACCTGTATGTTTGTCCAGCACATGTCCTATGACATTGGCATCCGATCTTTGCAACGGAGCCTGTGAGAACTGAGCAGTAACCTGACCTGCCACCAGGCAGAGCAGAAACAGCATAGAAATATATTTTTTCATTTGTGTACGTTCTTTTAAAAATCAGACAAGGGCAGCCTGCCGCAAGACGGCAGCCATACATCCGTATGCCCCATACATGTGTCTGCGATCAGCGCACGCACGGAGATGCCCCAGGTCAAAAAAAGAGATATATCCCGGAAATATCCGGTATCACAGACCGATACCGGAGCAGGCAGGAAATGAAAATCACCTTCTGTTTACACAACATATACCCCACTCCTTCCGATCTGAAAACATCGGTTCTGCGGACAAAGGATAAGGTAACGGTATGTCTGTCAGGCAAAAGCCACCAGACCACCGAAACTAAGTATCTGTTTCACACGAAGGAATCAATCTCCTGACTACTTACTAATACGGATCTGCAATATCCTTCTTTTCTCCGGCAGACAACTACCGGAACAAATCTTACATCGCAGATCAGTAAATCGTACACAAAGAAGGGGGGCGCGTAGAGAAAGGGTTCCCCGGAAACGTCTGAAAGAGCCGGTACAGGGAGCTGCCAGAACCACACAGGTAATGGCGGGAATAAAAAAGGGAAGTAAACCTGAAAGGAAACCTGCCGTATCCGTTACTACGTGCGAAAGCAGGTGAAGCAACTGAAATTCGGCCGAACTGTGTGTGTGTTCTGTTCCCCGGTCAAAAGGGTGAGAGTGTCGGATTGTCACCCCATTCACCACGTGTGTGTGGGTGAAAAGCGAAATACCTGTCACATAGCTGGCAAACAGCAAAGGCAGGAGTATCTTCAGCAAATGACGGAATGTCCGACTCACGGTCTGTTAAATTTCTCACAAAGATAGAGATTATCTTTCAAACAGACAATCCCTATATATAGGGTTTTTTAAGAGATATGCAAAGAGGGTCTTATTCTCAGTTTCCCCGTATTCAAGCTGTATAAACGATGTGACAGCTATCAGATCAGGATCCTGGCTATAAATTGTATAAAAAGGATCAGGAAAACCATAGCGATCGGATACACAGTAGCATACGCGACACTGGGTATGTCACTGTCTGTCATCGAATCAGCAGCCGCGAGCCCGGGTGTACTCGTCATTCCTCCGGTGATGGTACCCAGCAGATCAAGCAGGCTGATCTTACAGACAAAATAACCTGTCAGCACAGCCACTACCATAGGCACCACCGTGATGGCAGCTCCTACCCCGAAAAGCAGCAAACCACTTTCCCGGAACGTATCTACCAGATTGGCACCTGCCGAGGTACCCATCTCTGCCAGGAAAAGCAGCAAGCCCAACTGACGCAGCAATTGATTGGAAGACCCGGACATGGACCACAGGATGGGTCCTGTCTTTCCGATGGCACTCAGCACCAGAGCCGTCATCAGGATGCCTCCGGTAAGCCCCGGAGAAAAAGAGAAATCGTCACTGAAAGAGATATGGATCTGACCAAACAACACGCCCAGTACAATACCCATGGCAATGGGAAAGAAATCGGTATCGGAAAGTTGTTTCGCGTTGTTGCCCAGCAGACGCGCCACACCTTGCAGCCCCTCTTTCTCACCTACCACAGTGAGTTTGTCACCAAACTTCAGTTGCAGGTCCGGATTGGGTGCCAGATCGATACCACTGCGTCGTACCCGGGTCACCGTGCAACCGAAATTCTGTTGCAGGTTCAGATTACCCAGACTGCGGTTGATCATATCTTTCTTGGTCAGCAAAATAGATTCGATCTCCTGCGAGACTTCCAGCGGCAGGTCGCCCTCGATCTGTTCGCCCACTAATACCGCCAACTGCCTCATAGAATCTTCACTGCCTACCGCCTTGATCACATCATCCTCGTGCAATACAGTCTGCGCGGTAGGTATCAACAGTTTCTCTCCATGCTTCAGCCGGGAGATCACCGCCCCGGTCATCGCCCGCGCGTTGAGTTGCACCAATGTCTTTCCATATACATTCGGATTGGTGATACGGAAAAGGGCTGTTTCTAAAGAAGGATATTGCCCCCGACGCCCCTGTTCGAGCCGACGGGCCTCTTTTTCCAGATCTACCCCTAAAATTCTGGGCAGCAACTTGACAAACAGGATCACTCCGATCACCCCGAACGGATAGGCAATCCCATAGGCTATGGAGGCTAAAGGCGAATGGGTACTATCTATAGCTACTGCCAATCCGGGAGTACTGGTAAGAGCTCCCGCGATCAGTCCTACTACACTGGGGGTATCTAATCCGAACGCGTATTTCAGTCCGATAGCTGTGAGGCAGGCAAAGCCCACGATCAGCAACGTAATGATGATCAGTGTCTTCCCTTTACTGCGGAAGGAGTCGAAAAACCCAGGTCCGGCCTGGATACCGATCGTAAAGATAAAGAGCACCAGCCCGAAGTTACCCAGTTCTTTAGGGATCGTCACGCCGAAATGTCCGAACAACAACGCAATAAATATAACAGCGGAAACATCTAAGGAAAGGCCTTTGAAGCGAATGCGTCCCAGAATAAAGCCGAGGGCCACAATCAGAAAAAGCGCGAAATACGATGAATTTAAAAGGTCGGTAAACATGAACGCAACAGATTGGTTTCTGGCCGCAAAATTACATAAAAAAGTAAAGAGATGAAAGGAAAATCCCGCTTATACGAATTAAATTCTCTGACCACGCATCTCCAGATGCGCGTCTGCCCTTAGAAAGAACGGGCGATAAGGACCTGTTGTCACTTACCACCCGTCTGTCTGCAAACTTAAAGAAATAAGGGGTGTGAGCATACGGCTCACTATATAGTTTCATGGGGTGAGGTCATCCGTCAGGAACCTCCTTTGCCACCCGATGACCTGCCACCTGATCGGTCTGATAACTTCACCACAAACCGCGGAGAGAGTTTGCCAGCCGTCAGCCGTTCTATCTCAGCAAAAGTACTACTAAAGAAAAAAGATCATATTTCACAGGCTGTTTCATTTAATAATCATTCCTTTACATAGTGCCCTGCTTTTACAACCGGCCAACAGCTGATCAGTAGGACAACACTTCCATCTTCTGTAGCGTACACACCGCGCCGACCTCCGGATAATCCGTGATCAGCTCTTCTGTCAGATCTTCCAGCAGTACCACAGGGGCCACTTCAGATGTCCTTGTGTCACTGAAATTCCAGGTGGTCCGTACAAAAGTCCTCTTCTTTCCGTCAATCGTCAGGTCATAAAAGTAAGTTCCGTATTCCGTTCCTGCTTCTCCTTCCTCCAGGGATCTGGTCACAAAATCACCTTCGACGGCATCTTCGCCGAATTTCACCGGATAGATATAGACCTTCCCTCTGGTAGACTCTTTGTCCGTAAAAACAAACCTATATCCCCCTCCTGCCTCTACAGGAAGAGTAGCCAGAGCAGCGGCTTCGATAGCTTCCCTTTCGGTCTCCTCCGGATCTCCACCCATATATACCTGATACCGGTCTACGATCATCCGCTGTGTATAATGGTCTACGTGGATATCTAAGGAAAGAGAATGGCCGGAATTATCTCTGATCACAACCTCCGTATAGCCCAGTCCCCTGATGGTCAGTTCGATCTCACCGGAAACGATCCGGGCACCTACCACATCCGGAGCATACGAAAAAGCGGTATAACTCCCATCGCCTCCTTCCAGCGAATAGAGGTATGTATCCTTTTCGTAGGGATACCACAGATTCAATGTCGTATCTTCCTGATGCGCCAGTCGGATGGGCGGCCATTTGTCATCGTCGCACGCGGTCAAACATACTCCCCATAAAAGAATCAGGGAGATTCCGGTCCAATATACATGCTTCATACAGCAAAAGATATATAGTATATAATAGTATAAATGTATGGTATCTTTATTTACTGCACCGGAAGACCGGATTTTTTTATTTTGTATCACTTTTCCTGTCCGGGAACCTCCCGCTTGTAACCGGTTCTTCTCTATATATATTATTATAATGTAGTATATTCCGGACAGACCTATAGAAAAACCGGACAGTAACTCTTCATCTGGTTACTGTCCGGTTCTGAATGAAAAATACTTCCCGGAAGGGTTATCCGGAAATCATTCTTTATTCTTCTTCAGAAGCTATATGCTGTACGGTATAGATCGCTTCTACACCCGCATACGCTTCTTTGAAATCTGCTGTCACATCTTCCAGCAGTACTCTGCTGACTTTCGTGGCTATATCAGCACGGGTAGCCGCGGATGTTTCTAAGATCAGCGTTCTTACTCCCTGATCAAGGGTCAGTTCAAAAGTCTGGGAATAGGTTCCTGTCGTTTCTTCTTCCGCGGTAGCAGGTACGATCCGGAACCCGCCACTGATGGCTTTGTCTCCGAATTTTTCTTCATAGACATGCACCACTCCTTCCGTACGCGCTTCGTTGGTAAAAACGAATTTATATCCACCCTTTTCCTGTACAAGAATGGTCTTCAGGGCTTCTGTCTTAATCTCTTTCTCCTGGTCGTCTGTAAGTTCTCCTGTGATCGTAACACTCCGTTTATCCACAACCAGGTCTAACGCAGGATACTGTACGGTTACTTTCAATACCAGTTGGTTCTCTGCTTCATCAGTGACAATCACGTCCGCGTCACCAATTCCCACGACTTTCAGAGCCAGATTTCCTTTAGTATCTATCTCAGCTGTCACCACCTGGATGTCCGAGCTACTTGCTTCATAGGTTCCTTCCCCACC
>Ga0192242_10103_pt1 | contig 42381 bp, 40 predicted proteins | sample Koala_Koa27_J3_FD_131235 | JGI IMG/M metagenome (GOLD analysis project Ga0192242, IMG submission 131235) | Enriched cells from koala feces incubated with labeled cellulose particles, San Francisco Zoo, California, United States - Koala_Koa2-7_J3 ...
TCATTCTAACTTTGAAATATTTGAGAAATGGAAATAGATTTAACAACCCCGGCTTTATTATTTTCTGCCATATCATTGATAATGTTGGCTTATACCAACCGTTTTCTGTCGTATGCCCAGTTGGTGCGTACACTGAAAGACCAGTATCGTGAAAACCATTCGGCAGTTGCGGCTGCACAGATTGCCAATTTGCGGAAACGCCTTTATCTGACGCGCGCCATGCAGGTGACAGGCATTGGAAGCCTGTTGCTTTGTGTCGTCAGTATGTTCCTGATGTACATACAGTTGTATATGGTATCAGTCTATATTTTCGGATTGGCACTTGTGCTGCTCATTGTCTCTTTGGGCATTTCGGTCCGCGAGATTTATATTTCCGTCAAGGCGCTGGAACTCCATCTCAGTGATATGGATTCCTAATTTATTTCTTGGCGAATATATTAATGGCAAGGGAACAGGCAGTCAGCATGATTCCTGTTCCTACTACTCCCGTCCATCCAAACCAGTGCCAGAATGTTCCGGCAAGGAATGTACCCATAGAGCCGCCTATGAAATAGGTAGTCATGAAAATGGTATTGATGCGGTTGGACGCTTTCGGGTTAAGGGCGAAGATGGTAGTCTGATTACTGAGCTGAATGCTCTGGATACCTATATCTATAACCAGTATTCCGGCAATGATACCCGCATAGGTGTCTTGCCCCCAATAGAGTAAAAGCCATGCGGCAAACATCAGGCTGCAACCGATGTAGTTCAATCGCTTCACTCCCAAAATATATACATACCGTCCCACAAAGGAAGCAGTGAGAGCTCCCGCCATTCCGCAAAGTCCCAGTAAACCTACCACATTATTTCCTGCATAAAAAGGAGCTTGCTCCATTTTGAAAGCCAAAGAAGTCCACAAAGCAAGGAATGAACCAAAAGCAATCCCAGCCCGTAGGGATGAAATTCGCAGTTGCGGATATTCCACCACCAAAGAGAAAAGAGACTTCATCAAGTCACTGTATTTCCCTTTGAAATTGGAGGGAATATCGGGCAATACCCTCATGATAATGATAACGCATATCACCATCAGCACCGCTGCCACGAAAAAGATAAACCGCCAACCCAGGTATTCGCCTACAATGCCGCTCACCACCCGCGAAGCCAGAATACCCGTCAGCAGTCCGGAAATAATCATTCCCACATTCCGCCCTTTGGTTTCGGGAGTGGAGAATTGTGCGGCAATGGGGACAAAGATTTGCGGCATTACCGAGCATACACCTGTCAGAAAAGAAGCGAACAGGATCAGATGAATATCAGGAGCCAGTGCAATGGTAAGCAGTGAAACTACGAGAATTGAAAAATTAATCAGAATGATCGTCTTTCTTTTGTATAAATCTCCCAAAGGGATGATGAACAGCAAGCCGATAGCGTAACCTATTTGGGTAATCATGGCTATCAGGTTGGCTGTGAACTCCGAAATTTGTAGGTCACGGCTTATTCGGTTCAACAGCGGTTGGTTATAATATAAGTTGGCTACAGAGATACCTGCAATGATTGCCAGCGTCCAAAGTAAGGAGCTGGGTAGCCCTTGGTTTTCTTTTAGTTCTTGTTTCATGCTGCAAAAGTAGTGATTTCATGAAAAACATCTTATCTTTGTGGGAAAGAAACTTAAAATATGGGAATGAAGAATTGGATAAAGGCTGTTGTATTCTTAATGCTGGGTTGCGCCATGCAGGCATGTATTAATGATGATGAAGAAGATCAAGGCACTGTTAATCTACAGGCAGGAGGTCATGTCCCTGCTTTTTCTGTATTGATGAATGACGGGCAGACGGTGACGGATGGGAGTTTGAAAGGGAAACCTTCTCTGATTGTGTTCTTTTATACGAAGTGCTCGGACTGTCAGAAGGAACTTCCTGTATTGCAAAGAATCTATGCAGACTATGGCAAGGAAATAAATATGGTGTGTATCAGTAGGGAAGAAGGTGCTGCTGATGTGGCGGCATATTGGGCAGAGAATCATTTTACGCTGCCCTATTCGGCCCAGCAAGATCGTACAATCTATCATTTGTTTGCAAAATCAGGCGTGCCACGTGTTTATGTGGTAGACCGGGATGTGGTTATCCGCACTGTTTTTACAGATAATCCGTTGGCAAGCTACGAAGATTTGTCCGATGCCATAGAAGCGCATCTCTCTTTTTGATTACACTTCTATGCCGGTAATAGCCTTTAATGCATAACCTATCAGGAAACTGATTGCGGCAACACTGAAACTGAGCACTGCCATCTCCGTAAACCGTTTCTTGAAACTCCCCCCCCCGTGCCACGGAATAATAATAGTTAAACAAGGCTATGATGAGCAATACCATGAGCAGCATGATGCACAGTGCCATGATAACGTTGCTAATTAATATGAACGGCATAACCAAAGCCACTACGGTGATAACGTAGGCGATTCCCGTATATATGGCGGCTTTAATGGGGTGTTTGTCTTTCTCGCCTTCCGATTTGGTGGAAAGATATTCGGATGAAGCCATTGAAAGGGCGGCGGCTATACGGTGATACTTCCTGTGAGGGCAATCAGCTTAGAGTCGCTCAGTGCCAACGTGAAACCTGCCAAAGCTCCGGTGAACTCTACCAAAGCGTCATTAAGTCCCAATACCACAGAATCCATATACTCCAGCCGTTCTTCGTTAATCAGGCTTATCAGTTTGTTTTCATGTGTTTCTTCGTCATGTGCCAAACGTACCAGCTCCGGAATATCCGGATATTGTGCATATCCTTTGTATGAACTGATTTCCCCTGTTTCCATCAGCTTGATGGCGAAGGTGATGCCAAACATTCGGGCTAACCAGTAAAATTTGGATATACGTCGCTTGTCGGGAGTGACATCTCTTTCGGTAAACTGTCTCAGCACATCATAGTGTTGTTTTTCTTCCAGAGCAATTTGTTGCAATACTTTCCGGTTGTTACTGTCTTTCTCAATAGCAGCCAGTTTATTATAAACAATGCTTTCTGTGATTTCATTTTTCTGAAAAGACAGAAATTCTTCTATGACATGCTTATTTAGGTTCATATACGTAGATTCTAGATCATGCAAAGATACGAATCATCTGTCAATATATGCACTTTATTGTGTCGGTTTTTTATAAAAAACTCCTTTATTGTTCTTCTCTTCTATCATTCCATTATCAGAGTCGAACAGGAATGGTGGAAAACTGAACAGGATATATATTTCGGTATCCTTTAGTTTGTAGAGTTTGGGAGTAACCCTTTTACTGACACCGGATGGGAATACTTGATCTTCCAGTTCGGTGGGGATGTAATAATCTGCTCCTTCCCTGAGCACATTGGTGTGATTCTTGGCTTCTTTTTTACTCTTGACAAGGATAAAGAATCCTTCTATATCATGTTTCTCCCAATTCCTGTACTCTTGCCCCAGTACCAGACTTATATTGAGGCATAAAACCAATAGTAATAATATCTTCTTCATACTCTATTTGTTTTAAGGTTATTGCCATTGTGGGTATCACAAATATAAGTATTTTTGTTTGCTTTATCAAGGAATTTGGAGAGAATTTTATTATTACTTTTGTTTGGGTATTAGGAAAGAAAATGATTTCCTAATAAATAGTTATAAGAATAAAGAAAGCAATGCCCATAACACCAACCCCACTATGACTATGCCACCCAGTATGATGAGTTTCATCTTGAAGAATTGATCACGGTCCGCTTCTTCTTTTTCCGCTGTCTTTATTATGATTTCTTTCAGCCCTTCTATAGAAATATGAGAGGATTGCTCCTTTTTGTTTAAGTCAATCAATCGGTTGCGGGTTTCATTGATGCGTTCCCTTCCCACTTTGCGCAGTTCGCGGTTTTCTTTGTCCCGTCTTAGCATATCGTTGATGCAACCTAGAGTCCCCATAGTCGAATAGTTTTATTGAAGTTTTTTTTAGTTCTTACAAAAAGACTGAAATTTTTTATGTCGCTTTACTTTATAGTGTTTCTAGTATTTGCTTAGTACTTGTAATTGATGTAAGTAATTGATGATGACATCTGCGGATTCTTTATCCTTTTTCTTCATTTTATTAAATTCTTCCAGCATTTGAGGATGAGATGATAACAATTCTTCCATATATTTATCGGTCATCCTAATAACTTTTTTATCGTCGGAATTAATAATATAGCAAGTGCGTTTCTTCATTTGCTCAGAAGCACTGATAGCTCCACCAACCGCACCACCTAATACTCCGAACATACTCATATTCATAGCTTCTTTCTTTCCTATTTTAGTACAGATGAAACATATTTTGTCTTTTTCATAACGGAAACCGGGTGCATACCAATTGCCAAAACCACATCCTTGATATTTTAATCCTTTGCAGTTTACATAAAGTGTATCGTCATGGATAATAAAACGTGCTTCTTTTTTTAGCATTTTATCTGTTTCCTTGTTGCCGGTCAATGGTTTGAAATCTGCGCCACCGCTCCAAGTCTTTTGTCCATTGTTACGTGTTGAAATGGTTAGTGAATCAATGGAAATCCAGTCATTATTCATATAATCTGCATACGATTTGCAGTATAGACTTTGTCCGTACGTACTAATGCTTATAAAGCATAACATGAGTAACAGAATAGCTTTTAGTTTCATCTTCTTTTAAGGTTGTGTATTAATTATGTAAATTCCTATTTATTCAGCTTTGTCACAAATGAATCTTGTTTGCCTAATTCACTGATGTTTTCTATAATTTCCTGTGCTCTTTTTATTATCTGGAATTGTACTTCAAGTAGATATCTTTAATAAAAGCCTAAATAAAGACAAAACTCAGTGGTTTAAGAACTTTGCAAAGATAGTCAATTTGAGCGAGCTTTGCATAAAATCAGCTTCAAATTTGCTTATTAATAAGATGTTGCGATGAAAATGGAAGTAATGCTTCGTAGGAATTGGTATCTTTGGCTTTAAGTTACTCCGGACATAGTGATAGGAGAGCATGGTTTTTCTATTTTGATGTTTTTTCTTTCAAATTCTTCATTTGTGTATAATTATCTGATTATTAGAGCACTATTATGAACAAATATATTCTAACTCCTTCATAAATGATCATCATTCCGTCCCTAAAAACTCTCGCTACTGTTTGCAAAAACAACCGCCATTGTTTGGGAAAACAACCGCCGTTGTTTGGGAAAACAACCGCCGTTGTTTTTGGAAACTACCGCCATTGTTTTGTTCACGGTTAATAAGACACCGCGAAAAGCTCCGTAACACACCGTGAAAATAAAATATCACAGTGTGTTACGAGGTGTTTTGCGGTGTGAAACCGGAGACATTCCACCGCCTTAGCAAACCCCTGAAAAGATAACCGCCTTTTTTAAAAAGAACGAGAAGTTTTCCGAAAAGAATGAAGAATTTTCGGAAAAGAACAAGGAGTTTTTATAAACTAGCTACACCAGCATCTTACTAACGATGAAGCCGAAAGATTACTAATGACGAGGGCGAGGCATTACTAATGATACGGCTAATTCATTACTGATCATTTATGAAGGAATCTTTAATGATTTGTTCATGATAATGTTTTGATAAATAAGGTGTTACAGACTAATGAAGCTTTTGAAGGAATTTAGGATGTACAAGGAATTATATATGCTTTTTATAATTGGGGCTCACTACCAAATAAACTTTCTATTGATAGAACCGAACACAAACAATTTGTGAACCTTATGCTTTTTGCATAGGTCTATAATCTTCTTGATATTGTTCTCAATTAGTTTCATGGGTTCTGTTCTTTTCGATGTCAAGACACGCTTTCCTTCCCTTATTTCCAATGCATATACTTTTTTTAACTGCTCACAGTTAGTCGGTCAGCTTTTTATTTTCGGTTTTTGAATAGCTTCCCTTGCGATTAATAATATGTAAGAGTTGGGTTACTTTTTGGAGTAATGGTACTTCATGGAGAGTATATGGACTTCTATCTTATCATCATTAACAGAGTAAACAAGACGATGTTCTGATGTAATTCTCCTTGACCATTTACCAGTCAATTCATATTTTAGTGGTTCTGGCTTCCCAATCCCAGTGTAAGGATGCTCTGCAATATCATTTAGTAAAGCTGTAATCTTATTCAGAATAACCTTATTGCCACTCTGTGAGAAGTATAGATATTCTTTCCGTGCTTGGTCAGATAATATTATTCTGTACATGACGCTCGCTTTAAGAAGTCTTCTATGCTCTCTCCATCATTTTGGGCAAAATAATTGCCGTTCTTAATATCTTCCTCACCTTGACGTATGACTTCCATTGTAGCAGGTGACGACATAATATATTCCGTTTCCTTTAATGAGTTGTATTCATCAAGGGAAATCATCACTACTCCTTTACCATTACCACGATTGACGATTACAGTATCATAATCATCAATTACTGAATCAATGTATCCTTTGAGGTTGGTTCTTAAATCGGTATAATTAGCTGTTCTCATAAGCCCTCCTTTTGTTTAATACAAAGATATGTACTTATATGCGTACTTCCAAATCTAATTGGTTAATTATTTGATATTAAAGAAAGGACAACTAACTGAATAGCCGCCCTTTCCTCTCTCAATCAATCAGCCCATTTAATCAATGAACCATTTATATCTCTCATCACCATGTAAAGTTGCATTGATTCCTGTTGTCATTATAGATGGTAGGAATGTCAATGCTAAATGCTGCTCGCTCGTAGTATATGGTCTTATCAGATTACCATAAATAAAAAACTCCTGCAACCGATTACTTGGCAGACTGTTATAAATGTAGTAAATAATGAGCCTATAAAAGAGTTACCTTCCTCATAATCAATAGATAATGTTCTAAATGGAGACAAAGGTTAAGAATAATTTGAGCAGTTCTTACTGGTGGGGCAAAGCGAAATGAAATGATTCATTTATGAAGGAATCACAAAATATTTGTTCATGATAAGTCTTTGATAAATAGGTGCTTATAGGATTATGAAGCTTTTGAAGGAATTTAGGATGCACAAGGAATTATGCACGCTTTTTATAGTTGGCCTCGCTACCAAATAAACTTTTTATTTCTTCAATGGCAGTCGGTATATCTTGCAGATGCTTCTTTGTTGAATCATCCATAAATTAAAGTTTTAATCTTCTTGGTATTGTTCTTTATTAGTTTCATGGGGCTATCTTCTTTCAATGCAAAGCTAAGAAATAAAAATGAGACAGGGAGCAGAATATAGAAAGAAGGCTGTAAATAAGGGATTTAGGCATAATTGAAAGAGGGGGGGGGGCGAAGTCAAGTGAAACCGCTAAAAAGCCAACTGAAATTGGAGTTTCGTTACTATCGGAGATAATACTTTAGGAGATTTCTAATAGTATTTGTCTTTCCCGATGTGAAAAACAATAAGACCAGCCGGAGAAATAAAGAAATAATGCATATCTTTACAACTGAATTTACGGTTAAATGTCATTCACCGGATTATATGGACACATTCCCAAGGCAAAGAAAACAGGCAGAACAAAGACATCGGATTATGAAAAGATATAAGTACATATTTATTGTAATAGTATTGATATTTCTATCTTGCTCCAGAACTAACAAATTATTTGATGAAGCAGTAAGCCTTGATAATCAGAAGAAGTATCATGAAGCTATTATAGTCTGGAATAAATTAATCCAAAATAATCCGACTTATTTACCTGCTTATATAAATAGAGGAGCTGATAAGTTTGCTTTAAAGCAATATTCTGAGGCTATAAAAGACTATTGTTATGTTATAAGCCAAGATTCTACATATATAACGGCTTGGCTTAATAGAGGAAGTGCAAAATTAGAATTGAACGATTACAATAGTGCAATTGATGACTTTAATGCTGCTGAAAGAATAAAGCGGGAAGTGTATGGATGCGCTCAAGTAATATTCCATGATAGAATAGAGCCTAAAGATGTTGCGTTAGAAGAAATTTGTCTTCAAAGAGGTATGGCTTATTGGTATGTGGACAGCATTAATAAGGCATATAGTGATTTAAATTATTGTATTGATCAGGAATACGAAGTAGTATGCAGTCACTTTTGGCGTGCTTATGTCTATTGGAAAGCCGGTAAAGAGAAAGAGGCATATAATGACTTTATGACTGTGATTCTGCAAGGACGAGCCGATGATGATTATGTAATTCAGGCACAACAGAATCTAAAGATACTGGATACACATAGCACTCTTTTAAAATAAATGATGAACGGAGGAACAAGTCGATAACTTTTACTCAATATTGAATTATGAGATTACTTAATATTACTTTCTTATTTGCTGTAGTCTTACTCTCTTGCAATGGAGGTAAGAATGGATCTGTAGAAAAACTTTCAAATGCTCTGATAGAAGATTCTGTATTATTTGAGTCGACTCACGCATCTGATTCGATTGATAATGAGAACTGGGTTAGTAATAATAGTTTGTTGGATGATTATTCTTTGAATAATTTGGAAAGTAAAGAATCCCTAAGGCAAATACAGTGGTTTGATATTCCTGAAATTTTAAAAGAATCTCCATTGGATATGAATAATATATCCATATATAATGATGCCGCTATCTTTTTTATCCAAAATGAGATGTATAATGAAGCCAGAATTATATTATTAGCGATTACTAAAAAGTATCCTGAGAAAGAAGAAGAGTGGCTTACTTTAGGAGATGCCCAATGGGGCAATGGTGATGAAGAAGAAGCAAGAGAATCCTATAATATTTATTTGAAATTGATGAAAAAAAGGCAATAAGGATTTAATGCAAATACCTAAAAGAGTATATGAAAGAATTGATTAAGAGGGATAAATATGTTTCTCGCAAAAGTCAAACTAAAAAACGCGAACCATAACTTCTAAGAATGACCAGTAATATTGAGTGATTTAAAAGGAATATGAAAAATATAGTAAAGTTATTATTAGTTGCTGTGTGCATAATATCTTGCTCTATGCAATCTAAGCAGGGAATGCCTAAAAAAGTTTATGAAACAACATGGATGGAATTGACTGAAACGGATAGCGGATATGTTGTTTATAATTATCCTGATTTAGAAGATGATAATTTTAAAATTCCTCAAAAAATAGTCCTCAAAGGAGATTCTATAATCTGGATTACTTATAGTGAAATGCCGATTATTGATGTATTTAATAGTGTTCAAGAACTGGCTGATGAAGAATATTTCTTCCCTGTCGGAAATCATTATAAATTTGAATGGTCAGATAAGGATAAACATATTGCCAAATGGACAATATATTATGGAGATGAAAGAATTTTATCGAATCGTCTCTATATAGATAGTGTTTATAATATATATCCGGTTATAGACTACAAATGGTTTGATGATGAGGTAAACAACAATTGGTAACTGTTTACTATAAATACATATTATGAAAATGAGAGTTGTTTAAGGACTATCCCTACTTAGCCAAAGCCTGAGCAACGTCAACAGCACAAGCCACTGTACAACCTACCATCGGGTTGTTACCAATTCCCAGGAATCCCATCATTTCTACGTGAGCAGGAACTGATGAAGAACCAGCGAACTGAGCGTCACTGTGCATACGACCCATTGTATCTGTCATACCATAGGAAGCAGCGACACAGCATCCCTGTAAGTCTTTGCAATGTGCTATTTATCAATGCTGTAATAGCAAAAGATAAACTCCTTGTTAATAAGTAAAAGAACAGATTATCAAAAAAGGCTGCTTATAGGCTCAAGACCTTAATCTGATTTGTGTATCAATGAAGTATAAATCCCCATCTATTCCATAAAGCACGTTGTTGGGAGCAGCATCAAACACTTCGTATTCCTCATTATGAAATTCATCTATATAGTCCATTTCAAAACCAAGTGCTTGCATATATTCCGCTATTTCGCCTTCTGTGGCTTCTCGTTCTGCTATAATATAGGATTGTGTGAGAACTGCACAAAATTCACATTGACTGTTGTATGCAAAACCTATCATTTGGTAGGGAACATTACTAAAGAACATATTGTGTGCAGCAATGCGAATAAAGAAATTTTCCAAATCATCACCTGCATATTCAAAGTTATTCAGCTTATATATGGTTGCGGCACCATCATAAAAGACTTCATTTTCACCTCCTTTATCTAAATAGATAGTAGAAATAGTATTGAAGTCTATCCATAAATCATCTGAATTGGCAAATGAAGTCAATTCTTTGATTTGCCCTCTCTTATAGCTCTCTGTTGGTTCAAGCGTTCCTGTTGCTTCTTTGCTTCTTCTAACGATGCAGGTTGCTTGCTCCAAGATGCTATTGATTGGCGAGTTCGCTCTATCCATTGCTTGTGAAAATCATTAATATATTCCATAAATCTTATGATTATGAGTTTAAGACAAAGGTAATTCATCCATAAATTAGAGTTTTAGTGGCATCCACATTCTTTTTCAGATATGGATTCTTGATTGTTTGTTCTTCTAATAAATCTATTTCTCTACCTAATAATTCTTCTAGAGAATATTTGAAATCAAAGTAGTTATCAAAATAATCTTCCACCTCTGCTTTATTGAAATCTACTACTAAATCAACATCACTTTTGTCATTAAAGCGATTAGTAAGGATAGAACCAAACACAAACAATTTATGAACCTTATGCTTTTTGCATAGGTCTATAATCTTCTTGATATTGTTCTCTATTAGTTTCATGGGGCTATCTTCTTTCATGCAAAGATAATTAATTTGAAGCAAATCACAATAAGTTTTATTGTATTGTGACAATTGATTTGAATAACAAAAAGCGAACATTAGAAAATCCTTAAAATAAAAATCCCCATAACCTCATAGAGTTACGGGGATTTCTATATTATAGTAACTTAAATTACTTAGCCAAAGCCTGAGCCACATCAACAGCACAAGCCACTGTACAACCTACCATCGGGTTGTTACCAATTCCTAAGAGTCCCATCATTTCCACGTGAGCAGGAACTGATGAAGAACCAGCGAACTGAGCGTCACTGTGCATACGACCCATTGTATCGGTCATACCATAAGAAGCAGGACCGGCAGCCATGTTGTCCGGGTGAAGGGTACGGCCTGTACCACCACCTGAAGCTACTGAGAAATAAGGCTTACCGGCAAGAACACGTTCTTTCTTGTAAGTACCTGCAACCGGGTGTTGGAAACGAGTAGGGTTAGTAGAGTTACCAGTGATTGATACGTCTACGCCTTCTTTCCACATGATAGCTACACCTTCGCGAACATCGTCAGCACCATAGCATTTTACCTTTGCACGAGCACCGTCAGAGTAAGCGATTTCGCGAACTACTTTCAATTCACCTGTAAAGTAATCGAATTCAGTCTGAACATAAGTAAATCCGTTGATACGAGAGATGATCTGTGCAGCGTCTTTACCCAAACCGTTCAGGATACAACGAAGGGGTTCCTTACGTACTTTGTCTGCTTTAGCAGCAATCTTGATAGCACCTTCGGCAGCAGCGAATGATTCGTGACCGGCCAAGAATGCGAAACATTTAGTTTCTTCGCGCAACAACATGGCAGCCAAGTTACCATGACCGATACCAACCTTACGGTCGTCGGCTACAGAACCCGGGATACAGAATGCCTGCAAACCGATACCGATAGCTTCAGCAGCTTCAGCAGCGTTTTTGCAACCTTTCTTCAATGCGATAGCAGTACCTACTACGTAAGCCCACTTTGCATTTTCGAAACAGATAGGCTGAGTTTCTTCACAAGTCTTATAAGGATCAAGTCCGGCAGCTTCGCAGATAGCGTTAGCTTCTTCGATGTCTTTGATGCCGTTAGCGTTCAAAGCAGCAATGATGCCTTTGATACGACGGTCTTGGCTTTCGAATTTTACTTCTCTAATCATATTCTTTCCTCCTTATAATTATTCGTGACGTGGATCAATTTTCTTAACAGCTCCCTGTTCTTCAGTTACGCGTCCATAAGTACCTGTAACTTTCTTCAATGCTTCGTTAGCATCTGTACCCTTCTTGATTTCGTCCATGAATTTACCCATGTGAACGAATTCGTATCCGCAGATTTCATCGTTCTTATCCAAGAACACGTTCTTGATGTAACCTTCTGCCATTTCCAAGTAACGAGGACCTTTTGCCAAAGTACCATACAAAGTACCTACCTGGCTACGAAGACCTTTACCCAAATCTTCCAGACCTGCACCGATAATCAGACCACCTTCTGAGAAAGCTGACTGAGTACGTCCGTAAACGATCTGAAGGAAAAGTTCACGCATTGCTGTGTTGATAGCATCACAAACCAAGTCGGTATTCAATGCTTCCAAAACTGTCTTACCCGGAAGAATTTCAGCTGCCATAGCTGCTGAGTGAGTCATACCAGAGCAACCGATAGTCTCTACCAATGCTTCCTGGATGATTCCTTCTTTTACGTTAAGGGTTAGTTTACATGCACCTTGCTGAGGAGCACACCAGCCAATGCCGTGTGTCAAACCAGAGATGTCTTTAATTTCTTTTGATTTTACCCACTTTCCTTCTTCAGGAATAGGAGCCGGTCCATGGTTAGGACCTTTTTTCACAACACACATGTGTTCTACTTCGTGTGAATAAGTCATATTCTTTACGTTTTTTGGTAATAAAATAAATATTCGTAAACCACGTGAAAAGGTTGGTTATTCTTTTCGCCCACAAAGTTAGTCGTTTTATTCTTTTTTGCAACCTGTTGCCTGCGACTTTTTATCTTTAATTTAAATAAATTTATTGTAGGACAGCATTTTGCAAACTAGAGTTGCCAAAATGTTTTTTCTTTCCAATGAAACCTTTATCTTTGTGCCTATATAAAATAAAGGAATGGAAACAGCTAAAATAACGATTACGGATGAGTCTCTCCGCCAAGGTGCGGCAGAGGGGATGGATGGTTTTATAAAGGTGTTCACAGATAAGTATCTGGAGGTGACCGGCGGAGTGATTAATGCAGAGACAATGCCGTTGCTCAATGGGTATCAGCATTCATTGCTGGGTTATCATTTCTTTCGTGAAGAAGTGAACGAAGGGGGCTTTGTGCAACTGATACAGAATGGTTACGGACCTTATATTTTTGATAATCCGTTTGCAAAGGCGATGCGTGTGTTTGGTGCAAAAGATTTATCGAAGTTGATTTATGATGCTAAGAAAATATATGATGCAAACCGGGCCGATTTGGAGAAAGAACGGGATGATGATGAGTTCATGGCAATGTATGAGCAATATGAGGCTTTTGATGAATTAGAAGAGGCCTTTATGGATATGGAGGAATTGGTGACTGCTCAGATTGCGGAATATGTGGATAATCATATGGAGGAGTTTGCGGAGATAGTGTGATATTTTCTTCTTCACTAACATCTACCGTAGGGGCAGGGTTCGCCTGCCCGAATGCATAACGCAAATTGTTTTCGGGCGGGCAAACCCCGCCCCTACAGCGTATGTCAGTGAATGGAGATGGAGAATGCTTCTTCAAATTTCTCTGTGATAAATTTATCGCTCTCATCATAAAGTTGATAAATCTCATCGACAGATGGAGCTTTGGCAGTGCGCCAGTTTTCTATTCGGGGATAGAGTTCCCGGAATAATTCTTGCTCTATTCCTTCATTCAACTGCATATATCCGTTTCCTTTTCTATTGAACAATAGTTCCCAATTGAAATAAGTTTCGGCATTGCTTCCCCGTGCATAGCTATACACCTGATTGCGAAGCAGGGAAGTAGCATTGCATAGCGGACTGCTATATTTATCACCCTGCACACACAGCAAGTGAGGTAATTTCTTGGCTGCTCCTTTTACCCATACCGGAATGGCAGGAGTCACAGGCGGATAACCGATAACAGTCCACATTGTAGTGAACGAAGCATCTTCTCCCGGTTTCACTCCTTGTATGGCAACGGCACAAGATGATTTCTTGCGGGCAATAAAATCTTGTTCCACAAACCAGCCATTGGTCTGAGGCTTATTGAAAAGACCGCTCTTTAAATCTATTCCCATCAACGGATTGGCAAGGGAACGGGATAAATTGCTGAACAGCCATTGCGGAGTAATCTCTTGGGTTGCCGCAGCAGTGAAAATCTCCTGTTCTGCCTGCTGGTAGCGCACATATCCCGCGCCTTCATCCAGCTTTCCGCTTACGGAAAAGTTTGCACGGACTATGTAACCATGCGGAGCCACTGACGGATCATTTACATTATATTCCGTGTAATGCGTATAGTCCACTTCAAAGTAAGCTTCATTGCCTTGTGCATCAATCACTCCGAAATTAGTTTCCACATACAGGGGGCGCGGCAATGTATCCAGGTAATTCTTGAAGTCGTCTACGGTGGCACAGATTTCCAATGCCCGTCGCATCACGGTTCCGTTTCTGCTTCCGGTCTTTTCGCCTTCTTTTTTCTCTATCAGATTATAAGACACCGTATTCATAATTGAGAATCCGGCTTCATTGGTACCTATCCATATGGAACGGGGATTCTTGGCATAACCTGTTACGGCTATGAAATTATATTTTTCCCCTTTCATGTACCTCACGCAATTCAGCAGATCGCTTGTATCACGGTTTTTCCACATGATAGAACGTCCGTCCGGAGTAACCTTGCCGGAGATAATGGCAGAAGTACATGCCCGGATTGTTTCCATGCCTGCCATCAGCAGACAGCAGAAGCATAATATAATAATGTATATTCGTTTCATAATCAATGTTTTTTTATAAACCAACCTTTAAAGCGGGCAGTGAGCAGCACAGCCACTCCTGCCGCCAGACAGATGCCTGCAAATAACAATCCGTATCCGTTCAGAAAAGCTACCGGTGCAAAAGTAATCAGTGAAATTTCCACCGGAGCGATAAACAGATAGGCCAAAGCGTAGCTGTCCAGGCAGCGGCTTCGCATCTTGGGGTCCACTACACGTAGCAGGGCGATGCCCATAGCCATAGTTCCCGTGAACCATCCCCATGTAAAAATAGCTTTCTCAAACCAGCATTCTTTCATCAGTTTGCGTGCCATGATGAGTACATAGGTTAAGGTTATCACCAGTCCCGATATCAGCAAGATAATCAATGGCACGATATACTCCATCACTACCGAGATTTTGATGGAAGCGATGTCGAAGGCTACCAATAAATCGGTAAAAGTTCCACTGATGTGTCCCACCGTTTGCGGGCAGATATACTCACTGACCTTTGTCTTGTCGAAAATCTTTTTCAGCAGAATACCTACAACGAAGGCGCAACTGAACACCGGCAATTCGAATCCGGGCATAAAATACGAAACAATTTTGCTGATGCAATATCCTCCTAAAGCGATTATTGTCACAATGATGAGGTTGAAAGTCAACGGATCGATAGAAATGGAGGAGCAGGAACTTTCGCCCATGCTTTCTCGCTTTTCTTTGGGCAATAACCCGGTGCGGAGTTCATGGGGCAGATCGTCATAATTGGTAAGGAAAGAGGTATATCCTTTTTTGGTTCCCCATTTGATGATAGTCAGCCCCAGAATAACAGAAGCTACAATGCCGAATGTGGCGGCTGTCATAGCCAAAGTCAGTATTTCATCATATCCGAATTGTCCGAAAGCCTGTCCGATGGCGGCGGCTGTGCCATGCCCTCCGCAAAAACCGCTGGGCATGGTAATGCCGAATGCCGGATTCAGCGGCCATATCTGGTTCAGAATGAGCAATCCCAGCAAACCGCCGAAAGCCCATTGCAGCAACATCCCTGCCTGCGAGTATGCCCACATACTTCCTATGGTGGCTCCGTCACCTTTCGCTTTTTGCGAGGTGAGGGGGAGGGCGCCAAAGATGAAAGCAATCAATATTCCGGCGTAAGTCCCTGTCTGGGTGGAGAGCGGGATTACATCGAAACCATGCGGACCTAAAGCCAATCCCATGAATCCGGCCAACAGGCTGGGCGGGATAAATAACTTTTGGATCAGCTTTATTTTTACTCTCATGAGCTTGCCGATCAGTAACAATACAGAGATAATGCCTACATCGACAAATAGTGTCCAGGGAGTGAAGTCTGCCATAGGAATGTTTTTATTTAATGCATTCGTTGAAGAATACAGCGTTCATAAATAGTTTACTTGTTCCGAACCAATAAGAACGGAAGTTCGTGTCATCTGCAAATATAATGACGCAACCGCTTTTATAAGGCTTTGCAAAGACTGCCGGTGTATCTTTTAACAGTTTTTGGTTTTTAGCCGAAAGGAATCCCGATAATAATGGTTTGGAAGTGTAATGCAATGGAGAAATATAGGGGTTTGCATCTTTCTTGAAGATGATATTTCCTTTCTTCATTACGGCTATTTCGTTTTGTTCCAGTCCCCAAGCCAACGGGTGAGCCTTGTCCAGATGGCAATTCAGGATCACTCCGTCTATATCGTTTCCTGCATTGGCTGTCTTTTTGCTTTCATAGGATAGATAGGCGGCAGAATCTGCTTTGATTGCCGTGCTCTTTGTTTTCAGCACCATAATTCCGGCATCGTTTACCCATTGCCAGGCTTTACCGGTGGCTATCAGCGTACCGCCGTTTCCTATCCATTCTTTCAGTGCCGTTTCACTGGCTTTTCCCAGTGCCGGAACTCCGTTTGCCATTACAATGACGTTGTAGGGTTGAAGTTTCTTGGCGGTCAGTATGTTGCTTTCTATCAAGACGGGGCACATTTGGAAACGCTTGTCCAGCAGATACCATATTTCTCCGGAATCGGGGATCCCCATTGTTCTGCCCACTAATACGGCAACTTTGGGTTGCCTGATCGGCATATAGGCAGGGCTTGCCAAGTCTACATCTTCCATCAATCCGGTAGTGGCGGCATAGATACCCACTCCTGTTTCTTTGGAAAGCTTGACCATCATATTATAAATTTCATCGGCGGAGACAGGTTGGTTCTGTGCCATGACCTGAACAGTGCCATATCCCATTGTTTTCTTTCTGTCGCCAGAATGGAATGTGAAAGGTCTTCCGCTTACATTAATATATAGCCCTTTCTTTTGTAGTTCATAAATTACTTTGGGGGCATAAAATTCCTTGTTCTCGAATACATATCCGTAGTCACTCTTGCCTCCTATGACCTGTCCCGGTTGGAACTTGTTTTCGGTTGCCGGGTCGCCTATCAGTCCTGCGGTGGTCTTTACGGGTACATACTTCAAGTTGAATGCATGGGGGAAAGTCCAGGTAGAAATATCATAGAATGTACTGTCTATGTATTCCAGGCTGTTTTCCATCAATGCTTTGACCATCATGCTGTATTTTTGTTCTACAGGGATAATGTAAGCATCTTCTTTTTTGAACTGTTTGCCTTCTGCCGAGTAGTCTTTTGCCAAGTGATATACATCTATGCGGTGGTGAGCCATGTTTTCCAGGAAATGGTATTGAATGGCTTTTGAGCCGCGAGTATCAAATACATAACCTTTCACCGTTTCTTTCTGTGCATCGGTTCCGGTCTTTTCATAATATTCTTTCTGATAAGTGAGCAGGCGGTCTTTCATCTTATATCCTGCTATCAAGGTGGCATAGGATGCCAATGCCTGGTTGCGCACAGTCCATGCAAAGGAACGGATGCCGTTCACGGTCATTCTGAGATGTCCGCGTGAGGTTCCTTGTTCATACAGCAGGCACACCGAACCGTGAATGTCTCCATAGGCTGCACCTTTACCGTAATAATAATCATCATATCCTTCTTTGGAGTAATATCCCGTACCTATTTTATCCAGTTCGGTGGCACAATAGGAGGATATTTCCGCAGTCAGGTCTTGGTTGAGTTGCGGTGTAAAGGGATGGGTGCGCCTGGGGTGTCCCGGACTGAAATAGTAGGGACGGGCAGAGCCTTGTTCGTGTTGGTCTACCACGATATTGGGGAGCCAGTCAAAGTAAGTATCCAGTCCGTTGATGCCTTCGGGATGCTGTGCCATTAACCAGTCACGGTTGCAATCTGCCCAGTAATGGTTGGTGCGGCTGGAAGGCCAGGGTTCCAGGAACTCACGGGAGTTCAGGTCGCTGACGTCTGTCAGGCTTCGACTGGTATTTACCCAGGAGGCGAAGCGGTTGATTCCGTCGGGATTGGCTCCGGGGGTCATTACCACTACTGTATGGTTCAGCAGGTCATTGATTTCGTTTCCTTCGGCTGCCGTCAGGAAGTAGGCGATGGCTAAAGAAGCGTTTACTCCGGAAGGTTCATTGCCATGAATGCTATAGATGAGGCTGACTACTACCGGCATATTTGTCAGGGATAGTGAACCGGATTGGTTGACATCGCTCAACTTGAGATGTTCTTCTTTGATCCGGTCTATTTTCTTCTGGTTGTCTGCCGAGGTAAAGGTTACTTCAATGAAAGGGCGATGTTGATAGGTTCGTCCCATTTCTTTGATGGTAACTCTGTCGCTGATGCTTGCCAAGGTTTCCATATACTTTACTACCTGCCCCCAGTCGGCGTGTTGTTCACCTATTTGGAAACCGGTGATGCTTTCGGGGGTAGGGATGTTCTTATTATAGGTATAGTTGCCTTTGGGCAGGAAGTATGATAAATCATACGCGTATGGTTCGGGCTGCGGCTGGGCAGTGATGCCTGTTGCCAGGAATACTAGCAGCAGGCATATAGGATAGAATTTCTTCATTGTTCTTACAACGGATTTTGTTTACATTCCGGGTTCACGTCACATTCATCTTTCGGGAACACCCACTGCCATTCTTTGTGACCGGCTTCCCTGTAACGGCAATCTTCACCCATCGGGTGTGCATCGTACATATTAAAGTTAGAGGCTTCGGGGTCTACATTGGTTGGCATTTTGGTATTGCTACTCCATGGGTCATCACTATAGCCTAATTCCGTGCGTGTTTTCGGACCTCTGTCCAAAGGCATATTCAGACGTTTTAAATCGAGGAAACGGAATCCTTCTCCCCATAATTCAATGCGTCTTTGGAACATGACTTCTTCTATCAGTTCTTCACCTGTCTTGGTAGAAAGTTTGTATTCCGGATCACGATGATGTGCCAACGGATAAAGGGCATTTGCAGCTTCTGTAGATTTTCCGGCACGTGCATATCCTTCGGCTTCAATAAGCATCATTTCGGGTAGGCGCATCCAAGGTACATCACCACATTTGGCATTTTCATCAGCCAGTAAAAACTTGTTTGCCATGTAGTTGCGAATATAACCTCCTGTCGGAATAACTGGTTTAACGGGCGCTTTAGGATCTTGTGCCTTGGGGAACCATAAGGTTTTGCGTACATCGGTGTCCGAAATCTTGTTATAAAGTAAATTATAGATAGCACGTGGGGTATTCTTATTATAACTTACATTCTTATTAGACATGAAACTATGGAAGTCCTTTAGCGTACCTGCCTGGTCTTCCTGTCCTTTCTTTCCCCAAAGCCATTCGGTGTTGGTCTGGTCGCTCATACGGTTGGCGAAGGTGGTGTAAGTATCGTCCTGCAATTTAGCTCCGGAATTATCAACTACCTGTTTAGCCATTTCTGCTGCTTCCAGCCATTTGCCTTGTGTCAGTAATACACGTGCTTTTAAACCACGTGCCACATGTACATCAATATGAGATTTGTTTTCCTTTTTCAAAGTCTTCACCTGCGAAAGTAAACTAATGGAATTATCCAGATCTTCATTAATTTGCGCATACACTAGTTCTACACTGGAACGGGGAAGATTGTTTGTTGAATTATCAGTTCGTAGAATTACGCCCAGTTGCTCATTGCTTTCTCCCGCCTTATACCGTTCTGCCCAGCATTGCACCAGGTTGAAATAGGCAAATGCACGATAAGCTAAAGCTTGTCCTTTTATATAGTCACGTTCTTCTTGTGTTCCTGTTGCATTGTCTATATTGAGGATAATCATGTTTGCATTGGTTATAAATCTATAAAAGAGTTTATAGTGATACTCCAAGTGGCTGGATGAAACATTGCGGTGTAAAGTCCATTTTGCAGATGACTGGAATTGTGCATTGGCACGTGTATATACCAAATCTTCTCCCATCATATCCATCCATATCATAAAGGTTTGGAATCCTCCCTGAGCATATGAACTGGAAAGGGACGGAGTGTACATTAATTTGTGCAAACCATTGACAGCCATCATACCTCCGGCTGTTGTTTCAAACATCTGAGACTGGTCTACAGTCTGGGTGGATTTTGTTTCCATGAAGCTATCTTCACAAGAACTGAATCCTATCATGAATGTTGCGAGTGCTGCAACTAATATTTTTTTATTCATATTCATTTGTTTTTTCTTGGTGAATAAACTTAGAATGTCAAATTAAGTCCCATTGTAAATACTCTGGACGGCAGGTAAACATCTCCATTACTGCTATATCCCGAAATGTTCTTACGTGGATAGATACCTTGCCGTTTGGTTATTTGGAATACGTTGTCGGCCGAGAAATAGAGCTTCAGATCGGATACGCTAAAGCGTGTAATCCACTTTTTGGGGAATGTGTATCCAAAGTTGATGGCAGAAAGTTCTAGCATATTTGAAGAAACCAGCCATTGAGTGGATGAACCGGTCAGGTTACTGGCATCGCTACCATTGGAAATGCGGGGAACATTGGTCACATCTCCGGGCTTCTGCCAGCGTTTCAGCATATCTACATGCAAGTTGGAATAAGATAATGAACCGGTTCCCGGAGACATTAACGAAGAATATGCGGTGTCATACATTTTTCCGCCCAGCTGATAATAGAAGGTCAATGCAAGGCTGAATCCTTTATAAGTTAGATTAGTGCTGATACCGCCACTTACTTTGGGCATGGCGTTTCCTGAGTAATCTTCCAATGCTTCGTTGATATTGGTCGTGTAAGTTGTTCCGTTTACATCTACCAATGATTCTGATTCTTCCAATGCCGTTTCATTGGGCAAATAAAGACTGCTGCCGGTTGCTGGGTCAATGCCTTTCCATTGTTTCAGATAGAACTCATAGCGTGAGTGACCTTCTTCTATTCTGTGTTTGCCGCTAATGAATGGGTCAACAGGTAATTTTGTTATCTTATTCTTGATATGGGTAGCATTTACATTCACGTCCCAGGTAAAGTCTTTTCTGTCGAATATATTTGCGTTTATTTCCACTTCTATACCGCGGTTATACATAGTTCCGGCATTCATATCCTGAGATTCCATTCCGGTAGAGAACGATAGGGGAACTGAGAACAGCAGGTTACTGGACTGGCGGTTGAAATATTCTATGCTACCTCTTATTTTATTCAAGAAACTGAATTCCAATGCCACATCAAAGTTGCGTGAAACTTCCCATTTCAAGTCCTTATTTCCTAATGAACTTTGAATATATCCGGCTTCACCTGCATTCTGTGCATTTTCGTAAGTCGCTCTCCAGGGATAATATCCTCCAACGTCGTCGTTACCTACTTCACCATAAGATGCTCTCAACTTCAATAAATCAATGAAGCTGAATTTCTTCATGAACTTTTCCTTATCAATGCGCCATCCACCGCCTATTGACCAGAAGTTACCCCAACGGGAATCTTTATAAAAGCGGGAAGAACCATCCCGGCGGAAAGATCCGGAAACGAAATATTTGCTGTCATAATCATAGTTGAAACGTGATAGGTAGCCTTCCGTAGCATATTTATTAGTATATGAATTGGGAGTGGTATTCAGGTTGGAGTAGTTTCCCAGTTCGTAGTTGTTGTCAAACTTTTGATCCTTCATGGAAGCGGTAAGATAGTTATATTCATATTCGTAACTTTCGTGTCCCACTAAGATGTCAAAGTGACGTCTGTCTATCGATTTTGTGTAGGTCAGAAGTTCATTGAATGTCCAAGTCGTGGTGAATGAATTGGTTTTGGTTGCAGTACCTGTATTTCCTTTTTCCGGATAAACGATAGCTGCCGAAGAAGATAAATAAGAGTTAGCGCCTACGCCTCCGTTGAAAGTAAATTTAAAGTCTTTCAGGAAAGAGACTTCTGCATATACTTTTCCATTGAGGGTATTTCTTCTATTGCTGTTATAGTTCTTCTGCAATTCCACAGCCGGATTATTGCCCGAAACATAGTCGCGGGAAGGAACTTCTATTCCGTTTACCGAATACCCTGTTCCAAAGTCATAAATCAAATTTCCGTCGGCGTCTCTCAAATATTCACCGGTTTCCGGATTGTGTACATGGATAGGATAGATAGGACCTACATAGCGTACAAAACGGAAAGGGTTGATATTATTGCCTTGGCTTTCATTTTGGTTTCCATCGCTATAACTCATGTTGGCGGAGAGATTTGTTCCTACTTTCAACCATTTTGTGATTTGTGAGTTGACATTGGCACGTGCTGTGTAGCGTTTAAATTGTGAGCCGATAATATAACCATGCTCGTTGGTGTAACCGATAGAAGTGAAGTAATCACTCTTTTCTGTACCTCCACTGATAGAGACAGAAGCATCTGTGCGGCTGCCTAAATGCTGGATGGCATCTTCCCAGTCGGTATCGTCTCCCCATAACAGTTGTGCATTCGGATTCACAACTCCCGTACTGCTGACCACTTGGTCGCGGGGAACATTAAATGGATTGTAAGAAAGATTATCGAATAAATTGGTTGCAGCTTCTGCACCCGCTGATTCCCAACTCTTACCGTCACTCACATATTGGTTACGCAAATTTTCCCAATAGAGTGATACGTAATCATTTACGCCTACTTTCTTGTAGTCACCACTTTGTTTGGCTGTAATACCTTGGTTGAATTTCAGATTGACGGTCATTCTTTCTTTATGACCCTTCTTGGTGGTAATCATAATTACGCCATTGGCTGCACGCAAACCGTAGAGTGCGGAAGAAGCAGCATCTTTTAGAACTGTCAGACTTTCGATGTCATTAGGGTTAATACTGCTGATGGAGTTATCATAAGGCATACCGTCCAAAACGATAAGTGGGCTATTGCTTGCGCCATATGAACCAACTCCGCGGATATAAATAGAAGGTTCGGAGCCCGGTTGTCCGTTGGCAGTGGTTACTTGTACACCCGATGTGGCGCCAACCAATGCGCTGGTGATAGTTGTTACCGGTTTAGCCTCCAACTTGTCTGCCTTTACCAGACTGGCAGAACCGGTAAACGAACTTTTCTTTGATGTACCATAAGCTACTACGATAACTTCATCCATTGTTTGCGAATCGCTTTCCATGATAATGGTCATGTTCGGTTGGATGGGGAGGACTTGCGTTGTGAGTCCGACGAAGGAAACTTTGATCTTTTTTGCATTGGCGGGGATGTTGTTTAAAGTAAATTTTCCGTCAATGTTTGTAATAGCACCTATATTAGTTCCTTCCACTAATATGGTGGCGCCTACCACGGACATGTTGTCTTCTTTAGAGATAACCGTTCCGGTTACTTTTCTGGTTTGTTGGGTTACTTCTGTCCGGATGGGGACGGCGATTGATGTGTTGTAAACTCCTGCCAATAATAGCATTGTTAAGAATACACTTTTCTTTAGTCTGCAACTGCTTCTAAGTGGCTGCATGGCTTTTCTTAGTTTTGCATAGTTCATGTTTTAATCAATAAATTAATTACTAACCATTTTTTATTCCCGATATGTTATCCTAAAAGCTTTATAAGTGTTATAATTATTAAACTTTAGCGTGAAACTATAAACTTTTCTTTGAAAAACAAAATATATCATAGCAAATTTCATGGTTTAAATTTCATTTTGAAAGTAAAGGTTAAAATATTTAGTTTATTGATTGTTAATTGCTATAAAACCGTAATTACTGAATTGGTGGGGGATAAAAGGAGGGTTTGTTTTGCCATTGGATAATGGCGATAATTTGATTTGTAGGGATTAGTTCTATTCTTAATAATTATTAAAATCCGAGTGGAGGAAGTTGAGCTTTGATTGCCGGATTATTGGGAAGTGCGTTCTCGTATATTATATGGTATATGGAATGTCAGGAAGAAAATGTTATGATAATAGATTTTGTAGAAAAATGATTTTATCTTTGTACGACTAATCTTCAGATGGGTATGTACAAATTAAAAGTTATATTATTTACTATAGGAGTATTGTTACTTGCAGGGTGTGGAGGCAATTTTAATCAGACAAAGCTAATATTGCAACAAGTGGGAGCATGTATTGACGAATATCCTGATAGCGCTTTCTTTTTATTGCAAAGCATTTCTTCACCGTCAGAACTGAGAGGAAAAGAACGGGCAGACTATGCTTTGCTGTATACGCAAGCTTGTGATAAGAATTACATTCCGTTATCTGATGATTCACTTATTCAGATAGCAGTAGATTTTTATGGTGGAGAAGCTGGTATAAATGCTGCGCGGAGTTATTTCTATTTGGGATGCGTTTCTTGGAATAAAAGTAATTATGTTGATGCTGTTGATGCTTTTTTTAAGGCTTTGGAAGCGATTCCTCCTAAAACAACAGACCGGCTTTTGATGCAAATTCATGTTTATTTGGCAGAAAGCTATAATGGAGAGAGACTTTACCAAGATGCCAGGGAGCATTATCTATTGGCGTATGATAACGCTGCTGCTCGGAAAGATATAACGGATATGTATTATCCTTTGCGTGGGATAGGGACTTCATTTTTATATCTTAATTTGCCAGATAGTGCTTTGTCATATTATAATAAGGCTTTAAACGTCAGTTGTCTTATTGGCAATGTTGATATGGAAAAATATTTGTTGTCCAGCATTGCCGGTTGTTATGAACTGATGGAGGATTATGCTATGGCCGGTGAATATGCGAGTAAGGTTATTGAAATGGGGGATAATGATTTGACAAATATGTATCAGATAAAGGGGAATGCACTTATGCATACAGGTGCATTAGATTCAGCTTATTATTATCTGAGTTTAAGTACCTCAAGCGCAGATTTAAATACGCGGGCTATAGGATATTATAATTTGTACAAACTACTAAAAGAAAAGCGGGACTTGAGATTGGCAGAATATGTGGATTCCCTCCTTTTGTACAAGGATTCCTTGAATTTAATGGAACGGTACAAAGAAATACAAGAATTAAAAGAAGAACATTTTGAACAAGCCAAGCGTCAAGAGCTTTTACAGCATAAAAGTAGGCTGAAGCTTTGTTCTATAGCTTTTTGTTTAGTGTGTCTGCTGGTGGTGATTATTTGCTTTTTGATTATTGAGAGGAGGAGAAAACAGCATTATACTCTATTGCAAAGCAAATTAGTTGAGAATAAATTGGATAATATAAGAAAGTACATGAAAGGTCAGTTAGGAGAAACTATAGAATTAGACATCAAGTTGAAGGAGCTGGAAGAAGCGGAGATAAAGAATTGTATTCATTCTTTTCAGCAGACGATATGGTATAAAAAGATTGCTAATTTGGATGAACAGTGGCTGTCTGCCAAAGAACAAAGAGAATTGTTTAAAGACTTATCGACTATTTTTGCCGATTTCATCGAGAGTTTACAAGGTGAGAATCCTGCAATTAAAGATATTGATGTTTATTTTTGTATTCTATCTGCTATTGGATATAAATTGAAAATAGTTGCTTCCTGTTTACGTACTAATGACCGGAATTTAAGTACGCGAAAATCAAGATTGAAAAAAGTGTTAAGTAAAACTGTATTCGATTTTGTTTTCGTAAATCATTGATTATTATTGTGTTGTCATCGAAATGTAATATCTGTTGTAACATTGTAACTGCATTTGTAATTACCTTCTAGGCTTTTTCCTTAATTTATTTCGTACTTTGCTCGTAAATAAAAATAGAGAAGTATGAAAAAGATTTTAGTTACATTGTTTGTATTGTGTTTTGCTTCCATTAGTTTATTAGCAATCACTAATCGTGAAATTGCCATTAGGTCGGCAAATAGACCTCTTATGCCACGTTCCGTAGTAGAGTTTCCCAAAGTTTATCAATCAGATGCTCCTATTAGTATCTCTTTACCTGAAGTAGCATCCTATGTTACAATTTCTATTATTAATAAGGAAACCGGGCAACAAGTATATATGATGACTTATTCTGTGATTCAAAATGTACAGATAGATTTGAGCATGGAAGATGAGGGAGATTATTCTATAGAATTGGGTGTAGATGGAACTGAATATACCGGGGATTTTTTTGCTATAAGCTAATGAGATTTTTGTTAAACCTTTAAATATAATAATTATGAAGAAGATTCTTTTCTTATTAAGTATGTTTGCTTTATTTTCTTGTGAACAAGAAAACTTGGACAATTTGGTAGATGATAGTAATACAAAGGCAGAGCAACAGTCTATTGTTAATAGTAGGGCTGTTACTGATATTGATCCCATAGCTGAACTAAATGGAATACAAGTTAATATTATTAATATGGGAACTGGCTCAAAAAAGTATTTGTCATGTGCTAAAAAAGGAGATAAGGTTGATTTGTATGATAAAGATGATGGTAGTATGAGGCAAAGGTGGTATGTTGGTAACGGAACTATAAAATTAGTAGGAGGAAATCAGACTTTTGACGGTCAAGATGCTTATGTTGGGCCTCATAATACAACGGATGATGAACCTTATCCTTGTTTACATAATGGAAAAATGATAATAGGACAACCTTCTATAATTTACTGTGGAAATTTTAGATATATAAATGATGACCTTGTAATAGAAAACTTTCCACTATTATTCCCTCCATCAGGATTTGGTGTTGAATTAGCATATCTACAACCTGAAACAAAAAATAGTTCTACTTTGCAGTATAAGAAAGGAAATAATGATATGTCCACCCATTGGCGCTTAGAATTAGTAGGTGATGATTACGAATTTGAGAAAATACAATATATTAAGGCTGCAGGAGATTATATTGGGCTTGAAGCACCTCAATATAGGGAATATGAATATAGCAATGAAGGAAAACCTGATCCAGGAAAAGCGGTATTCCAAATTAATGCGAGTGTAAAATATAAATCTGAATTCACGGAGTCGCAGGCTGTTTCTATTTCAAATAAAGTAAATACAGGTATAAGTATAGGGACTCCTTCTTCAGTAAGTGGTAATATTTCAAATGAAACTACGACTTCTTATGGATGGACTTTTACTACCACTAAAGGTCAAGAAACTGATGTTTCTATAACTGATACTTATGAGTATATAGTTCCAGCTGATAAATATATAAAGATGAAAGTCTATATAGCTTCATATACAATGTCTATAACCTATATAATGACTGTGCGACGTAAACATGACGGTAAATTATTTAGGGTCAAAGGAAAATGGTCAGGAGTCCAAGGGACGAAAATAACATATGAGGCAGTAGATGGCTATACAGGTGCACCTTTATCGCAAAAAGAAAAGGATGTAGCTGGGAAATAATACATTTGTTAATAAATACAAAAAAGATAAAGCTGATGCAGTATTTAAGTCAATTTTTCATTTAATCATAAAAACAATAAAAAGAATTAGGTTTACTCGTTGCAAACCGATTCTTTTATTTAATTTTGCAAACCCTAATAATTATAGAAGAAGAAAATGAAAAAAATGAAATTGGCAGTAATATTTGCTGCATTGGTATCGGTATTTGGTTTTAGCTCTTGCTTGAATAGTGGTGAAAGTGGTCCATCTACTAAATATTGGCCAGTAACAGTTACTGGAGATCGTTATACAGGATTCAAATTCTATGCGGACAATGGTGGAATTCTAGTTCCAACTTCTACCAGCGTAAGTTCGGTTGGCGAAAGTCTGGAAAAGGAAAAAAGAATATTGTTATATTATTCATTTGTAGATGAGGAGACTTTACCATCTAATCCGACAGAGACTACAACATATGATATTATTTACCAAGGTGCAACATCAATTGATACAAAGAATGTAATCAATTTATATCAAAATGCAGATGCTGATACTTTGATTACTAATAAAGATGCGATTGGTTCTTTCAATATCATGAGCGCTTATAAGGGATACATCACCGTAGAAGCGGCTTTTAATTATAGTGGTGATGCTAAAAAACTGCCATATGTGAATATGGCTTATAATAGTGATGTAGACGTTGATGTATCTAATAATACATTAAACTTGACTTTGTATTATGATAATAATGCGGAAAATGCATATGCCCAAGCATCTGGTGTTTTGTATTCTTTCCAATTGCCTTCTGAGTTATATGGCACCTTCTCAAGTGATTCTATAAAATTGGTTGTGAAAGCTGACGGTTCAAGTTCACAAGAGTTAAAGAAAGAAGTAAAAATTGCAAAATCAAGCCTATTTCCTCCTAGAGGTTATTAATATTGATCATCAAAATAAAAAGATCCTCTTTAGTGATAAGCTGAAGAGGATCTTTTTTATGTACTTCTATATATACTCCCAATAATATATACTTTATAGTGGTTCACCCTATTCCTTCTTTGGCTCCCCTTTATCCATACGATTTTTAGGGTGAAGGGTAGTTAATAACATTCTTCCACTCCTTTCAAAGTTAAAATTCTCTCTTTTGTTAAAGAACTTCAGGTGCTTCTATCTTTTTTCCAAATGCATTCATTATATCAATTCAAATTTCAAAAACAAACGCCCGAATTTCAAAAACGGACATCCATTTTTAGAATTTAGACATTCATATTAAGAAAATGGACATCCGTTTTTGGGACTTGAAAAAGAATGAATTGTCTTTCAGGAAACTCTTAATCTTATTTTATAAACGTCTAATTCTTTTTTTTAAAGACAGTTATCTTTTTCAGGAATTTACTGAGGAATGTGAAGTTTCCGATTTCGGCTCTCGAAACATCTCATGAGATACTGCGAAAATAAAATATTGCGGTGTGTTATGGATCTTTTCAATATGTCCTGTTTACCCTCTAAAGATAACAGGAGATTTTTCCGAAGATGACGGGAGACCTTCTTGAAGATAACAGGAGACCTTTCACAAATTGTCAAGAGAGTTTTCCAAACCATCAAGATCGTTTTTCATTTTTGTTCAAAACAGAATTTGTAACAAGGTACTGAACAGGGTGAATAGGTGAATGGTGTGAAGTTACTACCCTTCACCCGTAAACAGCCTATTGGTAGGGGATAGAGATAGGTGAATGGCGTGAAACATGATTAGACCAAATTATTGTGGGAAAGAAGAGAAAGAACATAAAAAGGCGCAAAACCACAATTGGAATAACGCCTATATGAAAAATGAAGATTTTTTATACTCCAAGTACAATATTAGCATCAATATTCAGTTTCTGACTCAAATCACGGGCTACCTTCAAAGTAGGCTCACTTCTGCCTGTAAGGTAATCGCTAATACGAGATGGGCTCACACCAAGCAATTCGGATAATTTTGCCTGATTTATCCCCATTTCATACATACGTAATTTTATAACATCAACCAAAGAAGGAGTTTTTATTGGGTAATGTTCATCTTCATATTCCTCTACAAGTCCAGACAATAGATCCAACTCTATAAGATTCCTGTCCGTCAAAGGAGTATTATCATCTACCAATGGGAGAAGTTCCTCTATTCTTTCCATAGCGGCTTTGTAAGCCGTTTCATTCTGAATCTTTGCCATATCTAAACATTTTTAGCTTTTGCAGTATTATTTATATTATCATAGTCTGCATAAGTGCCAATAAAGCGAATTAAAACAGTCTTTATTGTAAACTTAACTACTACAATTAATCTATAATTATTGCCTTTAATATTGAAAACATAATGCTGATTGCCTACATTATCAACGCTATTAAAAGTCTTCTTCATATCAGCGAAACAAGTCCATTCTGCTTTCTTTGTTTTCTGATACCAATCCTCTAGCGCTATTTCAGCATCGGGATTTTCAGTATAGTATTCGACTATTTTGCTTTTGGCTATTATCCTCATATTTCTATTGTTCATACAAAGATACACTTTCCGTTTTGAAAAACAAAAAAATATATTGCTTTTTAAAATAAAAAAGAAGGAAATAGCGATAATCTTGTCGAATCACCGTAATTATTAAAGATGATACCATATTTTTCTAACATCTCCAAGAGAAATCAACCAAAATATAAAAAAACACTTCGTAGCGGCTATATCACATTCTTTTTTTATACCTTTGCACTTCATTGAAGTTAAACCAAGGTAAATAGATTAGGCATTGAACTACAAAGACTTATTTAAGCGAGTAATGATGTTAATATCTTCTCCGGCAAAGGCATGGGAAGAAATTAGCAAGGAAGAGGATAGATGCAGAGTGCTGAGCGCATTTGTTTATCCAATGATTGGTTTATGTGGATTGTCCGTTTTTATAGGAACATTTATAGGGAATACGGCAGGAACAGCTGCTTTTCAGATAGCAATGACACGTTGTTGTGCCGTGTTCGTATCCTTGTTCGGAGGGTATTTTTTGGCAGCATATGCCATGGACCAACTGGGAAAGAAATTATTGCAACGGGGAGATCAATATGAACTAAATCAGCAATTCGTAGGTTATTCTATGGTAGTAACCTTTGTGCTTGATGTGATCAGTGGATTGCTCTCTATCTCCATTCTGCATTGGATTTTGCAGTTCTACACTATATTTGTAGTGTTTGAAGGCGCACGCACGCTGATGAAAGTAGAGGAGAAAAAGCTGACCCGCTATACCCTGATTGCTTCGGTGATTATTATAGTATGTCCGGCGCTGATTGCAGCCGTATTTAATGAATTATCTGTTATTTTGAATTAATGAAACCATCTCCTGTTAATATAAAGAATAAGCGTGCATCATTCGATTATGAATTTATCGATACATACACCGCAGGTATCGTGCTCACGGGGACTGAGATAAAGTCTATCCGTCTGGGCAAAGCCAGCTTGGTAGATACCTATTGTTATTTTGTGCAAGGTGAGTTGTGGGTGAAGAATATGCATATTGCCGAATACTTCTATGGCTCATACAATAATCACTCTGCCCGCCGTGAACGCAAGTTGCTGCTGAGCAAGAAAGAATTGCGTAAACTGGAGGAAGCCGGAAAGAATTCCGGTTTTACGATTGTCCCTGTCCGATTGTTTATCAATGAAAAAGGATTGGCAAAACTAGTCATTGCATTGGCAAAAGGTAAAAAACAATATGATAAGCGCGAGTCACTGAAAGAGAAGGATGACCGTCGCGAAATGGATCGCATGTTTAAAAGATAAATAGAGGTGTATCAAAACAAAAAAATGACTATCATTTAGCTGTAGGGGCAGATCGAATTTGCCCGATAACAGTTTGTTTTGTGTATACGGGCGGATTCAATCCGCCCCTACGGTAAACCATTTGATAAATACTTTTAGAGCTTTGATATATCTCCCCTTGAATAATTATGGCTACACTGGAACAAATAATCACCAAACGGGTTCTTATCCTCGACGGAGCGATGGGAACCATGATACAGAAATACAACTTATCGGAACAAGACTTCCGTGGTGAACGTTTTGCGCAAGTCACCGGACAGATGAAAGGCAATAATGACTTGTTATGCCTTACCCGTCCCGATGTGATAAGGGATATTCACCGCAAGTATCTGGAAGCGGGTGCGGACATTATAGAAACGAATACTTTTAACGCCCAGCGGGTATCCATGGCCGATTATCACATGGAGGATATGTGCCGTGAAATAAATGAGAAAGCCGCCCGATTGGCCCGCGAACTGGCAGATGAATATACAGCAAAAACTCTTGATAAACCTCGATTTGTAGTAGGATCGGTAGGACCTACGAACAAGACTTGTTCCATGAGTCCCGATGTAAACGATCCGGCTAAGCGTGCACTGACCTATGATGAACTGGTGGATGCCTATCGCGAACAAATGGAAGCCTTGCTGCAAGGAGGGGTGGATGCCCTGCTTATTGAAACAATCTTTGATACGTTGAATGCCAAAGCTGCCATCTTTGCGGCAGAAATCGCTATGCAGGCGGTAGGACGCAAAGTCCCCCTTATGCTATCTGTTACAGTTTCGGATATAGCCGGACGTACCCTTTCGGGGCAAACGCTGGATGCTTTTTTGGCATCTGTGCAGCATGCGCCTATTTTCTCCATCGGTCTGAACTGTTCGTTTGGGGCAAAGCAGCTGAAACCTTTCCTGGAAGGACTGGCTGCGCGTGCACCTTATTATATAAGTGCTTATCCCAATGCCGGATTGCCCAACAGCCTGGGACAATATGATCAGACTCCCGAAGAAATGGCTTCGGAGATAAAGGAATATATAGAGGAAGGATTGGTAAATATCATTGGCGGTTGCTGCGGAACAACAGAAGAATACATTGCAAAGTATCAGGAATTAATTGTTGCCGATTCTAATTGGATTCCTTCCCATATCCCCGCAAAGAAACCCGAAAGAATGTGGCTTTCCGGCTTGGAACTGTTAGAGCAGACCCCTGAAATGAATTTCATCAATGTGGGAGAGCGTTGCAATGTAGCCGGTTCGCGTAAATTCCTCCGATTGATTAATGAGAAGAAATACGAAGAAGCCTTGAGTATTGCCCGCAAACAGGTGGAAGACGGTGCATTGGTGATAGATGTAAACATGGACGATGGCTTGCTGGAAGCCAAAGAGGAAATGACTACCTTCCTGAATATGGTAATGTCCGAGCCCGATATTGCCCGCGTCCCCTTGATGATTGACTCCTCTAAATGGGAAGTAATTGAAGCCGGGTTGAAATGCCTGCAAGGTAAATCCATCGTCAACTCCATTTCATTGAAGGAGGGAGAAGAAAAGTTTATAGAACACGCCCGACTGATAAAAAAGTTGGGAGCTGCCACGGTAGTGATGACTTTCGATGAAAAAGGACAGGCAGATACATTTGAACGTAAAATAGAAGTCTGCTCCCGTGCCTACAAGATATTGACGGAACAGGTAGGCTTCAACCCCCATGATATTATTTTCGACCCTAATGTGCTGGCAGTGGCCACAGGTATCGAAGAACATAATAACTATGCAGTGGACTTTATCAAGGCTACCGGCTGGATAAAGAAGAACTTGCCGGGTGCCCATGTTAGCGGTGGAGTGAGTAACCTGTCCTTCTCTTTCCGTGGAAATAATTACATCCGCGAGGCTATGCATGCTGTGTTCCTTTACCATGCCATTCAGGAAGGAATGGATATGGGCATTGTGAATCCGGCAACTGCGGTGCTTTATACGGATATTCCTGCCGATGTGCTGGAACGGATTGAGGATGTAGTATTGAACCGCCGTCCCGATGCGGCAGAGCGTTTGATAGAAACCGCCGAAGCATTAAAGAACACAGCTACCGGGACAGAAGCCGTAAGGCATGATGAATGGCGCGAAGCCGGAATGGTGGAGATGCGTCTTCAGTATGCTTTGGTAAAAGGAATCGGTGATTATTTGGAAGAAGATTTGGCGGAAGCTGTGACATTATATGATAAGGCAGTAGATATTATTGAAGGTCCGTTGATGGATGGCATGAATAAAGTAGGGGAGCTGTTTGGTGCAGGAAAGATGTTCTTGCCCCAGGTAGTGAAGACTGCCCGTACCATGAAGAAAGCAGTAGCTATCCTGCAACCATTGATAGAAGCTGACAAGCAGGAAGGTTCCCGCAGCGCCGGAAAAGTATTGATGGCAACCGTAAAGGGGGATGTGCATGATATAGGCAAGAATATCGCATCGGTGGTGATGGCATGCAATAACTATGAGATTATAGATCTTGGTGTGATGGTTCCTGCCGAAACGATTGTACAGAAAGCCATTGAAGAAAAGGTGGATATTATCGGGTTGAGTGGCTTGATTACCCCTTCACTGGAAGAAATGGCGCATGTGGCAGTGGAGTTGCAGCGTGCCGGATTGGATATTCCTATTATGATTGGTGGTGCTACTACTTCCAAATTGCATACGGCACTGAAGATTGCTCCTGTTTATGGTGGTCCGGTTATTCATATGAAGGATGCTTCGCAGAATGCATTGGTGGCTGCCCGTTTGCTGAATCCCGAATCGCACAACGAGTTTGTGGAAAGGTTGAACAAGGAATATGAAGAACTTCGCCGGAAGAATAGTAATAAGCAGGTAAAGACTGTGTCATTGGAAGAAGCACAGAAGAATAAATTGAATTTGTGGTAATATATCCCGTAGGGGCGGACCTATGTGTCCGCCCGATAACATACAGAAAAATAGTTTGGTAAATGTTATCGGGCAGACACATGGGTCTGCCCCTACAGGTGTTTCATTTAGATTTTCTTCAAAAATTCTTCCGCCTTCTCCAGCGTCTCAGGTTTTCCTATATCCATTAATTGCAAATCCTCTTTTACATAGCACTGTATTTTCAACTTGTGGCACATGGACAGATAAAAGTCAATGACGGAATACTGACCCGCAGGCAAATAACCGTATAACATGAAGTTCACTACTTGTATGCCGCTATAAGCATATTCTTTGTACATTCCTTCTTCATACCGGAAACCTAAAGGTTTGGTTTCCATTGTATCTTTATTGACCCAGCCACATAGCATATTATTTTCATCGAACAACAAGTAGCGTGAAGTTGGTCGTTTACTGACCAAAAGAGTGGCATGCGGAGCTGTATCAAAACTTTGGTGGAAATCCATAAGCTCTTTTAAATCGCAATTAGAAATGATATCTACATTGTGTATCAGGTAAGCTTCCGATTTGTATTTGCCTAACATCTTTTCTAACGTACTTATATTTTCCTTTGAGATTGCAATCTCTCCTGTATCGGAATAGCATGAATCACTTATAAAGTCTTGAAGTTTTTCAAAGTCTGTAGTCAAAAATAATGGGAGAGCTTTTTCCATCCCTCCTCCGGTATCCAAAAGTGCTTCGGTTTCGTCCGAAATTTGAATATTGATTCCAAAATTATCATTTGCTTCCAGAAAGGCCAGAATTTGATTGGCAAAATGGTGCACATTGATTATTATCTCATCAAATCCTGCCGATTTTAATTTTAGGATGACATGTTCCAACATCGGTTTGCCTGCTACTACTATTAAGGCTTTAGGCCTGTTGTCTGTCAAAGGTTTCAGTCGGGTTCCCAGTCCGGCTGCAAAGATCATTGCTTTCATAAAGTTCTTTCGAATGTTTGTTCTATATTCTGTTCACGGTGTACCAGTTCCACTTTCACACCAAATTTCTTATTTAAATGTTCTGCCATATGTTGTGCCGAGTACACAGAACGGTGCTGTCCGCCTGTGTAGCCGAAGAAGACGGACAGGTTGCTGAAGCCACGCTCCATATATCGTTTTACCGAAGCATCTACCAGTGCATAAGCATGATCCAGGAAAGGGAAGATTTCACCATCTTCTTCCAGGAAACGGATAACAGGCTCGTCCAGTCCGGTGAAAGGCTTGTAACGCTCATATTTTCCGGGATTGTTCACCGCGCGGCAATCAAATACATAGCCTCCTCCGTTGCCGGTAGGGTCATCGGGAATACCTTTCTTATAGGCAAAGCTCATGACTTTTACAGTGAGTTGGCGTTTCTTTAAGTCGTCTTTGAATTGCTTCAAATCAGTCAATTCCCGTAGTACAGAGCATAGATAGGGATATTCAGGATAGTCCTCGCGAAGCAGTTGGCGCAGGTTCTCGATGGCATAAGGAACGCTCTGTATAAAGTGGGGCTTCTTCTCAAAATAGCCTCGGAAACCGTAAGCCCCCAATACTTGCAGGGTGCGGAACAATACAAAGTGGCGCAGCTGGCTGAAGAAATAATCCCGGTCTACAGGTTTGTATTTGCACAGTGCGTCAATGTATTCTTCCAGCAGTTCATTACGCAGGGTTTCGGGATACTTGGCTTTTGCCTGCCACAGGAAAGAGGCTACATCATAGAAGAAAGGACCTTTGCGTCCTCCCTGGAAGTCGATAAACCAAGGCTCTCCATCCTTTATCATTACATTGCGGCTCTGAAAGTCGCGATACATAAAGGTGGCGGAAGAACTACGCAGCAATACATCGCTCATTTTTTGGAAATCATCTTCCAGTTTATCTTCCTGAAAATCCAGTCCGGTAGCTTTCAGAAAACAATATTTAAAGTAGTTCAGATCCCAAAGGATAGAACGTTGATTAAATTCGGCTTGCGGGTAGCAGCGGGAAAAGTCGAATCCGTCTGCTCCGGCAAATTGTATGGCGGGTAACAGGCGGATGGTTTTGCGCAGCAATTCCTTTTCTTCTTCGGAAAACACGCTGGTGACCCGTCCTTTTTCGATGGCATTGAACAATAACGTGTCTCCTAAATCTTCTTGCAGATAATAGGTGTGGTCTTCTGAACAAGCGCATACTTGGGGAACGGGCAGACCTTTTTTGCGGAAATGTGCCGCCATATAGAGGAATGCTTCGTTTTCTTCGGTAGAGGTGCCGCATACACCGATTAATGCTTTTGTTCCTGTCAGTCGGAAATAACATCGGTTGGAGCCGGAGGAAGGTAATTCAGTAATTTCTTCGGGCGCTGTCCCGGTGTATGTTTGATATAGTTTTTGTAATTCGTCTGTTATCATAATCCTTATTTTGGGGCAAAGATAGATATTATTCTCCCTTTTTCTGCTTAAACACAAAGAAAGTTAATACCTTTGCATGAAATTATGAAAAAGGTTGCTCTGTCCATATTAAAATTCCTGATGGTAATATTGTTTATATGTTACTATGTGGGGAATACTGCCTTTATTCATACGCATACTTTCCAGAATTATACCATTACACACTCGCATCCGTTTATTCCGGGAGCACATAATGGGCACAGTAGTGATGGGGAAGTAGAGACTATTGCTTTTTTAAATGCCTTTTTGGCATTGGCGGTTCCTGTCATTGCTGTGGTTTTTCAATTGGCATTTCTGCAAATCATCGTTCAGTTTTATTCTTTAATTACTTCCTTTAGGAAGGTCTTTTCTCATTTGCTGCGGGCGCCTCCGGTGGCGGGATAAGAGGCTGTATCAAAACAAAAAAGGCTATCATTTAGCTGTAGGGGCAGATTGAATCTGCCCGAAAATAGTTTGCTTTGTGTATACGGGCGGATTCAATCCGCCCCTACGGTGAACAATTTTATATTTGTTTTAAAGTTTTGACGCATCTTCGATATGTTGGTGAAAACAACCTTCTCTATTTATTAATAATTATACTATAGCAAACATGAAACATATAGCATCACTGTGCCTTGCCGGCATGGTATTATTTTCGTGCACCGGTAAGCAAGTAGAAAACGACGACTTGAAATACACGGTACAGGGAGACACCGTTATCGTCTCCTCCACTTCCCCCATTGCCAGCAAACTGAAAACGGCAACCATTCGGGAAGTCCCCCATCAAATGGTATTCACCACTTCCGGCGTAGTCAAAGCCATTCCCACCGGCTATGCCGAGATAGCATCACCCTTTGCCGGAAGAATTACTAAATCTTTTGTCCGCTTGGGACAGAAAGTATCCCAAGGCAGTCCCATCTTCGAGATCAGTTCCCCCACATTCTTTGAAACGGGAAAAGCCTATTATCAGGCCAAACAAGAAATGGAATTGGCACTAAAGAACTTGAAGCGCGAGAAAGACCTCTATAATAATAAGGTGGGTGCCCAAAAGGAAGTAGAGGAAGCCGAAGTGAATTACGAACTGAAAAAGAAGGATTACGAAAATGCATTGGCCGCCTTGAAAGTCTTTCAAATCAATCCCGACGAACTGGTACTGGGGCAACCGTTAATTGTCCGTTCCCCTATTTCGGGTGAAGTAGTGACCGACAAACTTGTCATCGGCCAATACATCAAAGAAGATGCCGAGCCGGTAGTTATTATTGCCGATTTAAATAAAGTATGGGTAGCCGCCAATGTGAAAGAAAAAGATATGCCCTTAGTCCGTTCATTGGAGAAAGTGGAAGTATCACTGGTTTCCATGCCCGATAAAATGATTGAAGGAACCATTTACCACATCAGCGAAATGCTGAACGAAGAAATTCGTGCCGTGGAAGTGCTGATAGAATGCGACAATAAAGACCGTGCCATGAAGCCCGGAATGTATGGCGCAGTAACGCTGACCGACAAGGCAGCAAATGTGGTAATGATTCCCACTTCCGCCATTCTTCAGCAAGAAAATCATGCTTATGTATTGGTGGCATTGGGTAATGGCCGTTACCTGAAACGTGAAATCGTAACTTCGGTTACAGATGGGGACAACAGTGTTGTTCAGTCGGGTCTGACTCCCGGCGAGAAAATTGTGACCGAAGGCGCATTCTATCTAATCGAAGCCCGCTAAGCAGTTATGAAGAAATTGATTTATCTGGCGATACATCGGCGGGGGCTGATGTTCGTCCTGTTCTGCTTTATAGCAGTGGTGGAATATTATTCATGGACTCGGCTGGCTATCGATGCTTATCCCGATATTGCCGATACCACTGTGCAGATTGTGACACAAGTGCCGGGACTGGCTGCCGAGGAAATAGAACAGCAAATCTCTATCCCTATCGAAAGGGCGGTCAACGGTCTTCCGGGACTGAATGTGATGCGTAGCAAGAATACATTCGGACTGAGTACGGTGGTACTGGTCTTTGATGATGGAGTGGATGATTATTGGGCGCGCCAGCGTGTGCAAGAACGTTTGGTAGATGTAGAACTTCCTTACGGAGCCGTGCCGGGTCTGAATCCTTTAACTTCCCCCACAGGTGAGATCTTCCGCTATGTAATAGAAAGCGACAGTTTGGATCTTCGGGAAATGACCGACCTGCATAAGTGGGTGATTATCCCTCGTTTGAAACAAGTAACAGGCGTGGCAGATGTCAGCAACTATGGCGGTATCACCACACAATATCAGATTGAGATAGATCCTCACAAAATGGAGGAATACAATATTTCCCTATCGGATGTAACCGAGAAAGTGGAGATGAACAACGTCAATGCCGGCGGCAGTATGCTGAGCCGTGGAAATCTGAGTTACGTTATCCGTGGCATCGGCTTGGTGAAAGACTTGCAGGACTTGGGAAACATTGTACTGAAAACGGAAAATGGTATCCCTGTTTATCTGAATGATATAGGCAAACTGAAATATGGTAACCTGGAACGTAAAGGCGTGCTGGGCTTTAATGACGGTGTGCGTAATTATTCGGATGGCGTGGAAGGTATCGTGCAGATGCTACGCGGCGAAAATCCGTCACAGGTGTTGGAAGAAGTGCATCAGGCGGTAGATGAGTTGAATAATGAAATCTTGCCCGCAGGAACACGTATCCATCCGTTTATGGATCGCACGGACTTGGTAAATACTACCTTGCACACCGTTTCGCATACCCTGTTTGAAGGAATGGTGCTGGTGGTGTTGGTTTTGATTCTTTTCCTCGGCAGTTGGCGTGGCGCTTTATTGGTGGCATTGACTATTCCGCTGGCTTTGCTCATTGCATTTATCTTGATGCACGTAACGGATATTCCTGCCAATCTGCTTTCATTGGGAGCGATAGACTTTGGTATCATTGTGGATGGGGCTATTGTAATGATGGAAACCATATTGAAAAAGCGTGAAAGGCATCCGGGAGAAGTGTTGGAAGAAGATTCCATTCTCCGCCGTACCACAGAGGTTGCCCGTCCTATCTTCTTTTCTACCTTAATTATTATTACGGCTTATCTGCCGTTGTTTGCTTTCGAGCATATTGAAAAGAAACTGTTTACTCCGATGGCATATACAGTGGGTTATGCTTTGTTGGGAGCCTTGGTGGTGGCTTTGCTTTTGATTCCGGGACTGGCGTATATTGCTTATCGCAAGCCTCGTAAGATTTACCATAATAAATGGCTGGAGAAACTATCCGCCCTTTACCATGCACAGACTTTAAAGATCTTGGATAAGCACAAACTGGTTTTAGTCTCTTTGGCTATCATCTTGGTGCTGGCAGGCGGACTGAGTTGGATGGTGGGAAAAGACTTTCTTCCTCCTTTGGACGAAGGGTCTATTTGGATACAGGTGCAACTTCCTCCGGGTATTTCTATTGAGAAATCCAAGCAGATGGGAGAGGAACTGCGTAATGAAGTCCGTAAATTTTCAGAAGTATCTTATGTAATGACACAGGTGGGGCGTGATGATGAAGGAGCTGAAGCTTTTTCTTTGTCCCATATAGAGTGTGCGGTAGGATTGAAGCCCTATAATACCTGGGAAAGCGGGCGCACCAAGGCAGAACTGATAGAGGCGATGAATGATTCGTTGCAGAAATTGCCGGGTTACACCGTCAGCTTTTCACAGCCTATTATTGATATGGTGATGGACCAGATAGCCGGTGCACACAGCGACTTGGCTATCAAGGTATATGGCGATAATATAACAGAAACACGACGCATAGCCGAAGAAGTAGAAGGGGTAATCAAACGCATTCCCGGTGCGGTGGATGTGGCAATAGACCAGGAACCGCCGTTGCCCCAGTTGCAGATTATAGCCAACCGTGACCGCATTGCCCAGTATGGCTTGAATGTGTCCGATGTGGCAGACCTTATCGAACTGGCTATCGGTGGAAAGGCTATTTCACAGATTTTTGTGGGTAGCAAGTCCTATGATGTTATTTGCCGTTTCAATGATGAAAGCCGCAATACACCGGAACGCATCGGCAGCCTGATGCTGACTTCGGGTAGCGGGGCAAAAATTCCATTGAGCCAGGTGGCGGATATAAAGATGACTACAGGTGCCAGCACCATTTCCCGCGAGATGAACAAGCGACATCTCACGGTGCACGTCAATCTTCGCGGGGTGAACCTTACCTCTTTCTTGAATCAAGCCAATAAGGCCATAGACAAAAGTGTGAAGTATGACCACAATGCTTTCCGGTTGAAGTGGGCGGGACAGTTTGAGAACCAGAATCGCGCCTATGCCCGTTTGGGAGTCGTGATACCGTTGGCACTGGGTATTATGCTGTTATTGTTATTTGCCGCTTTGGGCAGATTCCGTCAGGCGGCATTGTTAATGTGTGTCGTTCCGTTGGCGTTGTTTGGAGGAATGCTGGCATTGAATGTGCGTGGCATGACGCTGAATGTATCTTCGGCTGTAGGTTTCATCGCGCTGATCGGGGTAGCTATTCAGAATGGAGTCATCATGATTTCGCATATCAATAATCTCCGTTCACGTGGCAGGGACTTGCGCGATGCTGTAATCACCGGAACCCGCCACCGTTTCCGCCCTATCCTGATGACGGCTACGGTTGCCGTGCTCGGTTTGCTTCCGGCTTCTTTGTCTACGGGCATCGGTAGTGATGTGCAGCGCCCGTTGGCTACGGTTATTGTGTATGGATTGTTGTTTGCTACCATTATTACGCTCTATATTCTTCCTTCCTTATATTATATGATGGAGAGGCGGGTAGAGGAACGCAACGGAGTGATGCAACAAGAAAATGTAACGGTAAAGGAGGAAAAGAAATGAAGAAATACATACTATTGACCGGTTTATTGGCTTGTGGAATTTCTCTGCAAGCCCAGACCATTGAGTCGCTCACTTATTCCCAATACTTGGAAAAAGTAAATGCCGGAAACTTGGATTATGCCGCCGAGAAACTGAATGTAAGTGCTGCAAAGGCAGATGTGGTGGCTGCAAAAGTGTTTAATGATCCTTCCGTCTCGGTGGAATATACCAATAATCAGGACCATACCTTGCAGATGGGACAAAGTATAGAGGTGGGATTGACACAGACTCTTTCGCCCGGAAAGCGCGGTGCCGCCATCAAGTTGGCGCGCAGTGAGAGTGAATTGTCCGAAGCATTATTGGCGGATTATCTTCGTAATCTTCGTGCGGAGGCTACCGTTGCTTATCTGGAAGTGCAGAAGCAGAAACAGATGTGCGAAGTGAAGAAAAACTCGTGTGCCAACCTTTGCGACTTGGCTAAATCGGATAGCATTTGGTTTGCTTCCGGAAAGATAATGGAGGTTGAGGCTATTCAGAGTAATTTGGAAGCAGGGATTATGCGCAACGAAGTTTTGCAATCCGAGACAGAACTGAAAAATGCTTGTTTCTCTCTGGCTTTGATGATGGGAAAGGCTACGGGGGATACCTTATATATGCCTCAAACAGAGTTAGAACCCATAACCCGCCTGTTTGTACTTGATGAATTGATAGCCAATGCCATTGATAATCGCTCGGACTTGATGGCGGCACTGAAAAATACCGAAGTTTCCCGCCGTGCCTTGATCGTGGCGCGTAGAGAGAAATTACCGGATATTGATTTGTCACTGAGCGTCAATCACAATAACCGTGTGTATAATGAAGAAGCACCGGCTCCCAATTTCAATGGGGTAACGGCAGGTATTGCTATTCCATTGAAGTTCTCTGCTATGAACAAAGGGGCAGTGCATGCGGCAAAGTTTCGTGCACAACAGGCTGAAACGCAATATAATCAGGCTCGTTTGCAAGTTCAGACTGAGGTAATTCAGGCTTATCATCAATTCCAGTCATTGTCCGAGCAGCTTCGCCATTATACCAATGGGATGCTGAAACAGGCAAAGGATGTGCTGGATGGGAAGATCTATAGTTATCATCGGGGTGAGGTGCCTTTGCTGGAATATCTGAATGCGCAGCGCACTTATGATGACGTACAAGCCCAATACATAGAAACATTATATAATTATAATGTTTCCCTAGTAGAACTGGA
>Ga0192242_10104_pt1 | contig 42245 bp, 27 predicted proteins | sample Koala_Koa27_J3_FD_131235 | JGI IMG/M metagenome (GOLD analysis project Ga0192242, IMG submission 131235) | Enriched cells from koala feces incubated with labeled cellulose particles, San Francisco Zoo, California, United States - Koala_Koa2-7_J3 ...
TATATCTCTCTACCGGAATAGCCGAAGACCAGGCAATAATAAATTGCTCCTTTTCATCATCATAAAAGACTTCCGGCGCCCATACATTATTGGTCAGGGAATCAGCCATTACTTTTATTTCGCGCTGTTCACTCCAATGGATCAAGTCTTTTGAACTGGCATAGCCAAAACCTTGCTCGCCGTTCCAACTGATGGTCCATACCAAATGAAAAATTCCGTCCGGTCCCTGGGTAATGGAGGGATCGCGCATCATGGAATTGGGAGAGTATTTTTGTTCCTCGGTCTGTTTGGTGAAATAATTATAGTAAGGTGTTTTATTTCCTATTTCCGGTTTCAGCCATGCCCCTGCAATGCTATCCCAGTGATAGCCGTCATAGCTATAGAGAAAATGCAGTCCATCCAATGCCGGTTCACGATGGGAGGTGAAGATATACACTTCCTTTTCGGGTTTCGTACAGGCGGTGAAAGCCAAGATGGCAAATAATAAGGAGAAAAGTAACTTCATAGCATGCTATATTATTTATTGATTATGATTCCTTCTTTTTAGGGAAGACGGAAAATAGACGGGCATGTACTCTGTTTTTTTAGTGAAAAATCGGGATTAGGCGCAAGGGTGACTATGTGTTGATTATAAAGGATAATCGCAAACCGGGTTATAGTGATTTGTTCTGTGTCTTTGGCACGTCGGCAGAAGGTCCTTATTCGGAACCTTCGGTGAATTTTGCTCCTACTTACTCCGAAGGTCCTTGTGCTGTAAAGGTGGGAGATGAATGGCTGATTTATTTTGATGTGTATCGCGAAGGGCGCTATGGGGCTGTGTCAACAAAAGATTTCAAGAACTTTACGCCGATAGATGACCGGATTTCTATTCCGAAAGGACATAAGCACGGCACTATCTTTAAAGTCCCCGAATCCGTTCTTTTAAACCTGAAAGCCGAGGAAGCTAAAAGATTCCCCCAAAAGGATTAATTTTTACCCAAGCATCATTGATTTTATGGCTTATTTTGAACCTTTGAAATTAATAAAATGTGATAATATGAAAATCAGGAATTTAGCATTGCTTCTCCTTATTATAATAGAAGGAAGCATCTGCCGGGTGGCAGCGCAAAGTGAATCCACCGTTTACAAGCCTTGGAGACACGGACCATTGAAAGTGAGTAAAGAAAACCGTTACTTGATGAATGCTGACGGAACGCCTTTCTTCTGGCTGGGGGAAACTGGTTGGTTATTGCCCGAAAAGCTGGATAGGGATGAGGCTTCTTATTATTTGGAACATTGCCGTCAGGCAGGATTCAATGTGGTACAGGTGCAGACTGTGAATGGAGTCCCTGCCATGAATACTTACGGTCAATACTCATTCTCCGATGGCTTTAATTTTAAGAATATCAATCAAAAGGGAGTTTATGGATATTGGGATCACATGGACTATATTATTCAGAAGGCCGAGCAGAACGGCATTTATATAGCTATGGTCTGCATCTGGGGAGGTTTGGTACGTTCCGGCTTGATGAATGTGGACGAAGCGAAAGCATATGGTAAATTCCTGGGGGAAAGATATAAAGATTCTCCTAATATCATTTGGGTGATAGGCGGTGACACGTATGCTGATCGCAATCAGGATATATGGGAAACATTGGCAAACAGTATCCGCGCCGTGGACAAGAACCATGTGATGACTTTCCATCCCTTTGGCCGTACTTCCAGTGCCACACACTTGAACAGTGCTGCATGGATGGATTTGAATATGTTCCAAAGCGGACACAGACGTTACGGACAGAAGAAAGGAGATGGAGATACTTCCGTGACCGGTGCGGAGGAGGATAACTGGCAGTATGTGGAAGATGCTTTGTCCATGACTCCGTTGAAACCTGTGCTGGATGCAGAACCCAGTTATGAGGGTATTCCTCAGGGATTGCATGATCCCAGTCAGCCCCTTTGGCGTGCATGCGATGTGCGGCGTTATGGATATTGGTCTGTTTTTGCGGGTTCTTGCGGGCACACGTATGGACATAATAACATCATGCAGTTTGTGAAACCGGGTACACCGGGCGGTTATGGAGCCGATGGAATAAAGAAGCCTTGGTATATGGCGATGCAAGATCCGGGCTTCAACCAGATGAAGTATTTGAAGAACCTGATACTGACCTTCCCTTATTTTGACCGTGTACCGGATCAGAGTGTGATTGCCGGTAACAATGGAGAGCGTTATGGCAGGGTTGTTGCTACCCGTGGAAAAGATTATCTGCTGGTATATAATTATTCGGGCCGTCCCATGTCGATAGATCTGACTAAAATAAGCGGTGCAAAGAAGAAGGTATGGTGGTATAGTCCGAAAGATGGAAAACTTTCTTTTGTAGGGGAATTTGATAGCAAGGTCACTCCTTTTACCTACGATGGCAGTTACAACAGGGATAGTGATAATGTGTTGATTGCTATTGATTCCAGTAAGGATTATGTTTCTACAGAGTGGTCTGAACTTCCTGTAGTACATCAATAAGACAGTATTTTTTTAAGTTCTTTTTATCCTAGCGTAATAAAAAAAAGAGTAACTTTGTGCGTCGTCATACAGAGGGTATGGCGACGCATTTTTTAATTGATAAGGGATATGAGAATAACAGAACTTTTTAGAAGGTATTTGGTTTTTATTTTAGGGTTATATTTTCTTGCGGCCGGCATTGTTTTGATCATACATTCGGCATTGGGTACTACTCCTATTTCAAGTGTAAACTATGTCTTGAGTTTGAATACTGCTTTATCTTTAGGTGCGTGTACATTTATCATCAATATGCTGATGGTCGTGGGGTAATTTTGGTTGATCCGGGGGCATCAAAGCCGTCGGGATATTATTGAAATATTGCTTCAGATTCCATTCTCTTTTATTTTCTCGGCTTTTATAGATCTTAATATGGCATTGGCGGCAGAATTGCATCCTTCCAATTATGGTATGGCATTGGCAATATTGCTTGTGGGGTGCTTTGTACAGTCCGTCGGGGTAGTGCTCGAAATAAAGCCTAAAGTGGTGATGATGAGTGCTGAGGCATTTGTGAAATATGCATCACAGCGTTATAACAAGGAGTTCGGACAGTTTAAAGTTTATTTTGATGTAACTCTGGTTACACTGGCTGTGCTGTTGTCTTTGGTATTTACCCGGAACATCGAAGGGGTGCGCGAAGGATCTTTGATTGCAGCGTGTATAACGGGATACATTGTTACTTTTCTGAATAAGCGGGTAATGACAAGAAAGATGCTTCGTAAGTTAGTGCCTGTGTTGAAATGATGAATGTTATCTTCTTAACCTAATTAAAGAAAACATGATGTCCTTGGCACTAAAATCCAAGCTGACATCAAATGTACTGTGCAAAATAATTTTTATCTGATATTATTCATTATATTTGTATGTATATGGATAAAATGCAAGACTATAACTACACTGAAGCCGTAAAGACGATTAAAACAGCCATTCTGCAAAGTCAGTACATGGCTGTTAAAACAGTAAATTCAAGTCAGTTGTCACTATATTATGGAATTGGTGAATATGTATCTTTAAATTCAAGGAAAGGATTTTGGGGTACAAATGCCATTGAGAATATCAGTGAACAATTACAAAAGGAATTACCCGGTCTTCGAGGCTTCTCCATCGCCAATATTAAATTTATGCGTCAATTTTATGAAGCATGGAGTACTGAAACGAAATCGCTAACTGGGGTTAGCGAAATGCGATCCAACCAATCGCTAACCGCAATTAGCGAAATTGACGCATTTCAGTTGATAGGGAAGATTGATGATGATGCGCAAAGATTGAAACTTTCAGATTTTCTTTCGTTGGGCTTTACTCACCATATGATTATAGTAAGAGAGGTAAAAACTGTAGAAGAACGAACTTTCTATATTCGTCAAGCTGTGCTCAATAAATGGAATAAACAACTTCTGAAAGAATATATCAAGAAGGACTTATTTCATCATCAGGGCTCTTTGTCTAACAATTTTGTGAATACCATTACAGATACTCGCTCTGCCTTAAAAGCAATAGAAATGTTCAAAGATGAATATCTTTTGGATTATATCAATGTGGAAGAACTGGGTGAACGAGATAAGGAAGATATTGATGAGCGAGTTATTGAACAAGCCATCATCCATAATGTCAAGAAATTCATTATGACATTCGGACGAGATTTTACCTTCGTGGGTAATCAATATCACCTCGAAGTGTTTGGAGTAAACCATTTCTCTGACTTATTATTTTTCAATAGAGAATTGAATGCCCTTGTTTGTGTGGAGCTTAAGCGTGGAGACTTCAAAGCCTCTTATTTAGGACAGTTGACAACCTATCTACGTATTCTTGATGACCAAGTACGTAAACCACATGAAAATCCTTCCATTGGTATTATTCTTTGCAAAAGTGCTAATAAAGAATATGTGGAATACGTTATTCAGGATTATGAGAAACCTATGGGGGTAGCCACTTATAGAACTTTAGACGATATGCCGGAGAAACTACGTAAGGCTTTGCCGGAAGTGGAAGAACTTAAAAAATTGTTGTGAATATGATGGTTATAATAAAACATATCATAGACAAAAGACAGTTAGGTATGCAAGAGGATAAGTTAATCAGACCGCTTTATTCTTTCAATTGTTTTCGCATATTTCGACCTTTTTATGTAAGTTTACCGCATGAATGAGGAAATAGCGGAATATTACGAAGAATTATATAGTCTCTACATAGAAAAGGAACAATCGTTAGAGCGTCGTTACAGGCAGTTGCGTGAGTCACTGGAACGGGTGGTGCGGGAACGGATGCAGGGCAGTAGCTTGCAGACTACCGACTTGGCAGCCCGCATTAATTATGTGGCAACCCAATATGAACTGGATACGAAGGAACAGAACCGGCTTCATACTTTCCGCCTTACCTCCAATGATATTCTGAATCACCGAAAAGCTCCCGTTCAAGAAGAATTTCTGCGCGACTTGCGTGCCGTGGCTTATGCCTATCGGAAGATGTTCAAAGAGGATATTCCCTCGAAATTGTATTCCGCGTTACCTAAACAAGACTTCACACCGTCTGCACAGCAGGAGAAAGTGAAACAAATCCGCCGTATCCGTGTCTGCTTTGATTACGCGGATGACACCTATTTATATGTGCATTCCATAGATGTAGTAACCGAGGAACCGATAAAGGTGGTTTATAATAAAACCGGAGTGAATGCCGAATTTAAAGAAACGGTGGAGGTGCTTTGGCGCTATGCCCAACTCAATCTGGTAGATGTGGCAGTAGGTGAGGATGGCATTTATACTCCTTCTTTTATCGTATTGAAACCCGATTACCTGATAGATATTAGTTCTTTGGCAGAATGTTATAAAGATTATGGCAGCCATCCCGGCAATTATCTCTTGAGCCGGTTGGTGCCGATAGATAATGCCCGCCCTTTGCTCTTGGGAAATATTGCCAATCTTTTCTTGGACGAGTGGATACATGCCGGAGATGAAGAACCGGACTATATAGCCTGCATGAAGAAAGCGTTCCGCCAATATCCCATCGAACTGGCTGCCTGCGAGGAACTCCGTGACCCGGCAAAAGAAAAAGAATTTGCCAAGGATTGCCGGAAACACTTTGACCATATACGGGAGACTGTGCAGCGTACTTTCCTGGAACCGGGTTATAATCTGGATAAAAAAGATGCTGTGCTGGAACCCTCGTATATCTGTGAAACACTCGGTATTCAGGGACGTTTGGACTATATGCAGCGGGATATGAGCAGCTTTATTGAAATGAAATCGGGTAAAGCGGACGAATATTCCATGCAGGGAAAAATAGAACCTAAAGAGAATAACAAGGTGCAAATGCTGCTATATATGGCTGTGCTGGAATATAGCATGGGGCAGGATCGACGGCGGATGCATCCTTATCTGCTATATACCCGTTATCCGTTGCTTTATCCGGCTCGGGCATCATGGGCGCAAGTGCGGCGCATCATTAACCTGCGTAACCGTATTGTTGCGGCAGAGTATGGAGTTCAGTTTCACAATCATCCGGATTTTACAGAGAAACTACTTTTGCAGATCACTCCGGAAACATTGAATGAAAAGAAGTTGCAAGGCCGCTTCTGGGAGCAATTCTTGAAACCTTCTATTTCCCGTTTCAGGGAAAAGCTGTGTGCATTGGAACCTTTGGAGCAGACTTACTTTTACACGCTCTATAACTTTATAACCAAAGAACTTTATACCTCTAAATCCGGTGATGTGGATTATGAGGGGCGTACCGGAGCCTCTGCACTATGGCTCAGTACACTGGATGAAAAGCGGGAAGCAGGGGAAATCCTGTATGATTTGAAAATTACGGAGAATGGAGCTTCACAGGCGCACAAGGCTTATATCGTTTTGTCTATTCCCCACTATGATGAAACATTCCTTCCTAATTTCCGCACGGGTGATGTGGTGGTGCTGTATGAGCGTAATAAGGCTTCGGACAATGTGACTAATAAAATGGTGTTTAAAGGGAATATCGAGTTGATTACGGAGCATGAATTGCGCATCCGCCTCCGGGCAACGCAGCGTAATTCGTCTGTCTTTCCTTTGGACAGCCGTTATGCGGTGGAGCATGATATGATGGATACTACATTCCGAAGTATGTATTTAGGTTTGTCCGCTTTTTTAGATGCTAATCCGGAACGGCGGGAATTATTGTTGGGACAGCGTTCTCCTCGTTTTGATTCTGCCTTTGATACAGAAATAGCCGGGGCAAGCGATGATTTTGAACGCGTGGCATTGAAGGCGGAAGCTGCCCATGACTATTTCCTCTTGGTAGGGCCTCCGGGAACAGGTAAGACTTCGCGGGCATTGCGCAGAATGGTGGAACATTTCTATGCCGTGCCTTCCAAGCAAATCTTATTGCTGGCATATACAAACAGGGCTGTGGATGAAATCTGCCAGTCGCTTTCTTCCATTACTCCTGCTATAGACTATATACGGGTGGGGAGTGAACTGTCTTGCGACACACGTTTCAGGGCACATTTATTGGAGAATATATTGGCGGAATGCAATAGTCGGCGCGAAGTAAATATCCGTATGGCAGGTTGCCGGGTATATGTGGGCACGGTGGCTTCCATTGCTGCCAAAACGGAACTGTTCAAACTGAAACATTTTGATGTGGCTATTGTGGATGAGGCTACTCAGATATTGGAACCGCAGTTATTGGGCATTCTCTGTGCACGGTTTACAGACGGACGGAATGCGATAGGAAAATTCATTCTGATAGGTGACCATAAGCAGTTGCCGGCAGTGGTGCTGCAAAATGGGGAACAGTCCGAAGTGCATGATGAAGGATTAAGAGAAGCAGGGCTTTTTAATCTGAAAGATTCTTTGTTTGAACGCCTCTATCGTTTTCATTTGAAAGACGCCCAGTCTAAGGCGGTGGATATGCTTTGCCGTCAGGGACGGATGCATCCGGGAGTGGCTTTGTTTCCCAATCAGGCATTTTATGCAGGAAAGTTGGAACCGTTGGGACTTCCCCATCAGTTGGAGGCGATAGAATGCCCAGTGCGGTTTATACCCTCTACGCGCGATGCGAATAGTACTTCGGGAAAGACCAACCAAAGCGAGGCGCGTATTGTAACTGAGTTGGCAGAAGAAATATACCATATATATAAGGAAAGGTTTGTTTCCAATCGTACTTTGGGCATTATTACTCCTTATCGCAGCCAGATAGCGTTGATACGCAAAGAGCTTCAGACTTTGGGTATTCCTGCCCTGAACGAAATATCCATAGATACGGTAGAGCGTTACCAGGGGAGTGAGCGGGATGTGATTATTTACTCTTTTTGTGTGAACCACCTTTATCAATTAAGGTTTCTTCCCAACCTGACGGAAGAGAACGGAGTGCAGATAGATCGTAAGCTGAATGTGGCGTTAACCCGTGCCCGTAAGCAACTTTTCATCACCGGAGTACCCGAAATATTGAATCATAACTCCATTTATCGCCGGCTTATTGAAACCATCTATTAGGGAAAACCCTACTTATTATTAGGGTTTTTCCTTTTAAGGTATCTTTTTCCCTCCTTATTTTTGTAGTGTTAAAAATAAGACGCTATGAAACGATTCATTCTTTTCCTGTCATTTATCTTGTTGGGGTGCAGCATTCTTTTTGCGCAGAGCACTTCATTGAGCCCTACGGTAAACATTAAAGGTGTTTTCCGAAAAGAATATCAAGGCATTTCAAAGGGGTTCCTTTTGTGCTTCAAAGAGTTGTCAAATTGAAAAATGCTTCGGAACAAGGTGTTTCGCGTACTCAGGCTGTACTGATAGTCAATGGCGTCCAGTTGGGACTGCCGATGAATATGTTTGATGTTGTGAGCCTACAGCCGGATGATAAGAACTCTTTTTGGTAAAGCAGGCAGCTTTCTAATGAACTGATTACATATTATGAAAAGAAAGGTTATCAGGAATCACTGCGCAAGGAACAAGCTCAGGAAGCCAATGATTATCTGAGAGAACTGGAACAGTCAAAACTCTTTTATGAGGATGCGGCGGTAGAGGACTATTTGCAATGTTTGTTGCTATCCATCATCCCTGAACAAATGGCAGTGAAAAGGGAAGGAGTTCCACAAATCCGTGTCTTGAAATCTCCATCTCCGGATATGCTGATGCTGGCAAATAATTGCCTGCTGATTTCCACAGGGATGTTGACAACTCTGGATACCGAAGAAGAATTGTATGCTATTCTCTCCCGCGAGGTGGCGCATTATGTGCTGGATCATGGTATGATAACAGTGAATAAAAATATAGCTCGCGCCCGTCGTGCCGAGTTCTGGGGGGCTGTGATGGATGGAGTGGTAGCTGCAACGGAGGAATACCTCACAGAACGTTACGATTATTATGTTCCCGGATTGATTTATGTGACTAACGATGTAGTGCAGGCACTGGTCAATGATAATATAATGAACCGCATGGGCTTGGATTATTCGGCTCAGCAGGAACGGGAGGCTGATAGGGTTGCTATGGCATTTATGGATCTAATGGGAAAGAATAAAGAAGCATTGGTGTCTGCTCTAACCAAGATAAATACTTATTATGAACGTCAGCGGGATGCAGTAGCGTTGTCTAAGTATGGCATCTATGGCTCTTTGTCCAAGAGATTGGAGAAGTTGGGTGAAGCTCCGGTGCTGGAGGAAGACCGGAATTATTTAAAGAAAAATTCGGGAGTCGTTAGTTTTGAGGCTGCTATGCTGGACTATAATAAGGATTATAAAGAGTCACGCCGGTTGGCAATGAAGAATATAGATAATGGGATGGCTTGTTCGGATGATTATCTGATGGTGGCACGTAGCATTATGAAGCTCTCGAATACACCGGAAGCGAATAAAGAATGTATGTCTTATCTGGATAAAGCGGATGAGGTTGCGAAAGTAACGAACCTGAATATCTGTAAGATGAGAATCTTATTGTTGCTTAGAGAAAATAAGCAGATGGATGCCGTAGATCTTTTGCATCAATATCAAAGCTTATTGGATGCTATGTTCCAGCAGCCGCATAGCGAGGAAGACGCCCAATGGATTGCGGCTGAGCATACCTGGGCAGAGAAGTTATTGGATAGAACTTATATAATGTAGATATATTTTTTTGAGGATTACAACACTAAAACTAAACAAAGAATCCCCCTATATCAGCTCTGGTATAGGGGGATTGATTCTATATAGACTTGAATGATTATGCGTCAATCAATTTGTATTTGGGAACTAATGCTTTCATGATGATCCAACCAATCAGATAAGCTACGGCACAAACACAGAATACAATGAAGTAACCGGCCGGTTTTCCTTCAAATCCCATAAAGGTCATATTCGTTTCTGCTGCATAGTCAAATAATCTGCCGGAACCCATATTGATAATGAAAGAACCCAGACCGCCTGCCATACCACCTATACCGACGATTGTGGCGATAGTGCTCTTGGGGAACATATCACCTACTACAGAGTAGATATTGGCAGACCATGACTGGTGCGCTGCACCTGCAATACCAATAATGATGATAGGATACCAGTATGAATAGTTACCCAGCGGCTGTGCAAAAAGTGCCAGCAAGGGGAACAATGCAAAAATAAGCATTGCCTGCATACGTGCTGCATACGGGTTTTTGCCTGTTTTGTTGATAATGATAGTAGGTAATTTACCACCATAAATAGATAACATGGTTATGGCATATAATACGAAAATCAGGATTTGGGCAGTGGAAGTATCTGATACAAAGCCATATACGTCCGAGATATAAGCCGGAGTCCAGAACAGGAAGAACCACCATACACCGTCGGTCATGAATTTACCAACGAATACAGCCCATGTTTGTGGGTATTTGAAACAATTCAGGAATGAAATTTTCTTATTGTCAAATTCATTAGCCGCAGCCTGTTGTTCTGCTGATTCGTCCGGATTATTGTTGTCTTGTTCAATATATTCCAGCTCGGCTGCATTTACGCGTGGGTTAGCGCTAGGCTTCTTGTAGAGGAACATCCAAAGTCCCATCCAGATAAATCCCAAACCACCGATTACGACAAATGCCATTTCCCAACCGTTACCTACACCAATGCTTTGGAAATAACGTGCCAAAGGAGGAATAGAGATGGGAGCAGTCAAAGCGCCGATAGTAGATCCGGCATTAAAGATAGAGGTAGAGTATGCGCGGTCTTTTTTAGGGAAGTATTCAGCTGTCACTTTGATGGCGGCGGGAAAGTTTCCTGCTTCACCTGTAGCCAATACGATACGGGCTGCAATAAAGTAATAAACGCTGGTGATGGCAATGGTGGAAGCAACGGCTCCGGTTGCCGAAATCATTTCTTCTGCGTTATGAATGCCTAACGTATGCTCGGTAGCCCAACCGCAAAGTGCGTGGAGACAAGCTCCTGCAGACCAGATGGCGATAGCCCAAAGATAACCTTTCTTGGTTCCCATCCAGTCAATGAAACGACCGGCGAATAAGTTGGCAAGGGCATATACAATAGAGAATATTGCCGTAATATCTCCATAGTTTGAATCTGTCCAGTGAAATTCCGGAGCAATGAAGTCCTTCCATGTTAATGAAAGTACCTGACGGTCGAGGTAATTGACTGCAGTGGCAAAGAATAACAGTCCGCAGATTACCCATCTGAAACTTGTCATCTTCTCACCTGCTTTTTGAAATGTACCCATGATAATAGATTTAAAAATAAATGTTTTTCTGAAAGACGCAAAAATAATGTATTTGTACTAAGTCTTTGCGTAATAATTGGTTAAACTCGTTCACTATTTGGTAATGTGATAAATTCTAATGAGTTCTCTTTCTATACATTGCACTAACTTTCCCGGTAACGCTATACTCGTAGGGGCGGGGTTTGCCCGCCCGAATGCATATGCGCTATGTTATCGGGCAGGCAAACCCTGCCCCTACGGTAAATGTTAACGAGATATTACTCATTTATCTCATTTCAGTATATGTAACCTTGTCCATATCTCCGTAGTCCAGGTTTTCACCACCCATACCCCAGATGAACATATAGTTGCTGGTGCCTGCGGCAGCATGGATAGACCATTCGGGAGACATCACAGCTTGTTCGTTCTGCATCCAGATCACTCGGTTCTGTTGCGGTTCACCCATAAAGTGGCAGATGGCGTTGCCTGCGGGAACATTGAAATAGAAGTAAGCCTCTACGCGGCGGCTATGAGTATGTGCAGGCATTGTATTCCATACACTACCCGGTTTTAACTCTGTCAATCCCATTTGCAACTGGCAAGGACCTTCTTCCAATACATTGGAAACAATCAACTGATTGATAACACGGTCATTACTTTCTTCCATTTTTCCGGCAGGGAATGAATTGGCTTTCAATGAACCCTTGTGTCCGTCAATGGTAATCAACTGAGTCTTATATGCTTTGTGAGCCGGAGTTGAGTTGATATAGAATTTTGCCGGTTTGCTGGCATCTTTGCTCTTGAAAGTCACTTTCTTGTTGCCTCTACCTACATACAAAGCTTCTTTGAAGTTCAAAGTGTATGCTTTACCGTCAACAGTTACGATACCTTCGCCACCTATGTTGATTACGCCTAACTCGCGGCGTTCCAAGAAGTATTCTGCTTTCAAGGGATCAATGGTTTCCAATACCAGTTCTTTATTTACAGGAACTGCACCACCGAAAATCAAACGGTCATACATAGAGTAAGTCACATTGATTTCATCCGGAGCCATTACTTTTTCCATCAGGAAACGGTCGCGAAGCATGTCTGTATCATAATGTTTCACGTCTTGCGGATGGCAAGCTATTATCATCTTGTTGTAGTTCACTTGGGCTGAGGCTGATAATGCAGCAACACTCAACATCATGGCGATTGCAAATTTTTTCATATTCGTTCTTATTTTATTAATTATCTTTCTTTTATTGTGCTTCTTTTACTGATTTCTGGTATTTAACGATAGCGCGACGATTCAAGACCATAAGGAACAAGGTAATCAACACTAAAATAGCAGAACCAATAATCTTAAATGAATAAGTCATGTGGAAAATAGCCCACGAGAAAGGACTTGAAGCAAAGTCTAATGCGCCACCTTCAAAACCTTCGGGGATATTTACGGCAGCATCCTGTGTCTTAGCATATACATCATGGGCAGCTTGTGTGAAGCAAGGAGCCAAGTCGGTTACAAAATAAAGACCGATAGCCAATACTACAAAACCGATGATGAAGGTTTTCAGTACATTACCTTTGGTGATAGGCAATACCAACGGGAATATATAGAACATACCGGCCAATGAAGCCAAAGGCAGGAATTCATTGCCCGGAAGGATAACTGCCAATAATATGGTTACAGGGATTAATAACAACGATACTACCAATGTAGCCGGATGACCGATTACCAAAGCAGGACTCATACCGATATTCAGACCTACAGCCCCTTTAAACTTCTTGGCAATCAGTTCGCGAGTCGCGTCCGAGATTGGTTTCAAACCTTCGATAAACAGGCTGGTAATACGGGGAATCAATTCCATGACAGCTCCCATCTTGATACCTAAACCTAAGATATAAGGGATTTTATCTATTATTTCTTGTCCGTTTTTGCAAGATAAGGCTCCAATGCCACAACCTACCAAGATACCTAAAAACAAAGGTTCTCCCAACAGGCCGAACTTTTTCTTCATACCTTCGGCATCGATATTCAGTTTGTTGAATCCGGGAATCTTATCCAATACTTTGTTTATAACGATAGCGAAAGGAACGAATCCTGCACAGAAAGGTTGTGGAATAGAAATACCTTCCATCTTATCATAAAATCCTTGGAATTTATCTGCTGTATAGTCGGCTAAGATTAGAGTAATGATATAGCAAATAACTGCTGCGAAGAATCCCCACAGGATGCTATCGGAAGCAAAATAAACCACGGCTCCGATAAAAGCGAAATGCCAGTAGTTCCATAAGTCGATATTGACTGTGCGGGTGGTCTTGATTAATAGCATCAGGATGTTGACAGCCAGACAAACCGGAATTATAAATGCGCCTACGGAAGTGTTGTAGGCTACGGCTGCTGCGGCAGGCCATCCCATATCGAATACTTTCAGTTGCAAGCCATATATTTCGACAACTTTGCTTAATGCCGGACCCAAACTGCTGGTCAGAAGGGCGGTTACCACTGATAAACCTACGAAACCAACTCCTACCAACAAACCGCTTTTCAAAGCCTTGCTGAATTTGATTCCGATACAAACGCCTAAGATTGTAAAGATTATAGGCATCATCACCGCTGCTCCTAAACCGATGATATAACTAAAAACTTGTTCCATTCTCTTGTGAATTAAATAGTAATTGACTGTGTTTCTACAATAGTATAAACTAAAAACTGCCCCAAAAATAAAACCTTTTCTCAACTTATCAAACATGAAAGACATAATAATTAGTAAAAAGACAATTTTTGAACGATTTTTATCGTTATCGCGCACAAAATTGATCGTTTCCGTACACGAATACCAATTAATACACCCTCTTGGTTGAAAAGTACACACGGACTTTCGGATAAAATGCTACTTTTGTAGATAGAAAATAAGTAGGTCTAATACTAAAAATAAAAGTCTTCATGAAAAAGAAATCTATTTGTAAATTTATTGTGTCCGGTTTACTTGTGGCTGCTCCGTTGGTGGGTATGGCACAGAGTGTTTGTGGTAATAAGCCTTGGTCTGTCCGTATGGCAGAGTCGGAGATGGCGCGTTGCCCGGAATCCTGGCAATTGGACTTTCAGACTTGTTTGAAGTGGGATTATTGTCATGGCTTGGAACTTCAATCCATGCTAGATGTGTATGACGCATATGGTGATAAGAAGTTCTTTGATTATGCTGTGGCTTATGCCGATACGATGATACATAAGGATGGTTCTATTGTCACTTATAAATTGGATGAATATAATATTGACCGTCTGAACTCCGGTAAGATGCTGTTCCGCATTTATGAACAGACAAAGGATGAAAAGTATAAGAAAGCGTTGGATTTGCTGCGTAGCCAGTTGGATACCCATCCGCGCAATGCCGATGGCGGCTTGTGGCATAAGAAGATTTATGAAAATCAGATGTGGCTGGACGGACTCTATATGGGACAACCGTTCTATGCAGAGTATGCCTATCGCAACAGTCGTGTAGGTGATTACGCCGATATTATTAATCAGTTTGTTACTGTAGCCCGTCATTGCTACGATCCCAAAACAGATTTGTATCGCCATGCCTGTGATGTGAGCAAACGCGAAAAGTGGGCGGATAAGGCTACCGGACAATCACAGCATTGCTGGGGACGTGCCATGGGATGGTATGCAATGGCTTGTGTAGATGTATTGGACTTCATTCCGGAACATGAAGCCGGACGCGATTCGGTGATTGCTATTCTGAATAAACTGGCAGCTCAGATAAAACGTACTCAGGATTCACAAACCGGAGTTTGGTATCAGGTAATTGACCGTAGTGGTGACGAAGGAAACTATCTGGAATCTTCTTGTTCTACTATGTTTGTTTATACTTTGTTGAAAGCGCTCCGTAAAGGGTATATCTGTCCGTCTTATATGGCAGTGGCAAGGAAAGGTTATGAAGGCATCTTGAGACAATTTATCGAAGTGGATGATAAAGGATTGGTTTCCATAACCAACGCTTGTGCCGTTGCAGGACTGGGCGGAAAGCCGACTTATCGCACAGGAGATTATAATTATTATATCACTGAAAAGATCCGCTCCAATGATGCAAAAGCTGTAGCTCCATTTATTATGGCTAGCTTGGAATGGGAACGTTTGTTTCAGAAAGGCGGCTGTGGATCAGCGTGTAAGTAATAGGGGAGGAAGAGGATGAAAAGGACTTTAGGATTATTGCTCTTTCTGATGGTAGTTTGCGGTGCATGGGCACAGCAACGGCAGGATACTATTGTTGTATCTCGTGATGGAACAGGAAAATACCGCACTTTGCAGGAAGCTATAGAAAGTGCACGCGCTTTTATGGACTATACGGTGACCATTTATGTGAAGAATGGGGTGTATAAGGAAAAGCTAATAGTGCCCTCTTGGCTGGAGAATATAGATATTATAGGAGAAGATCGTGATAAGACCATTATTACTTATGATGATCATGCGAATATCAATAAGATGGGTACTTTCCGCACTTATACCGTGAAAGTAGAGGGGAACCATATTACTTTCAGAAATCTGACGATTGAGAATAATGCAGCCCAGTTGGGGCAAGCTGTGGCTTTGCATACGGAAGGCGATTGCTTAAAGTTTATTAATTGCCGGATATTGGGTAATCAGGATACAATTTATACAGGTATGCCATTTACGCGCCTGTATTTTAAGGATTGCTACATTGAAGGAACTACCGATTTTATATTCGGCCCTTCTACTGCTTTATTTGAAGACTGTACCATTCATAGCAAACGAAATTCATATGTCACAGCGGCTTCCACTCCAAAGGAAGCTAAGTATGGCTATGTGTTTAAGCATTGCAAGTTGACGGCTGCTCCCGGTGTGGATAAGGTGTATTTGGGGCGTCCTTGGCGTCCATACGGCTATACCTTATTTATGGAGTGTGAATTGGGAGATCATATCGTTTCTGCGGGATGGCATAACTGGGGAAAACAGTCCAATGAGGAAACCGCACGCTATATGGAATATAAAAATACCGGTGAAGGTGCAAATGTTTCGGAAAGAGTAAAGTGGAGTAAACAACTTACTAAGAAGGAAGCGGACGCAGTGATGATTGATGCAATTTTTTGTACTCATAGCACTTGGAGTCCTAAAGACTAAATCTCAGAATATCAGTGTTATATAGATGATGGAATGGAGAACCTTTATGAAAAATTAAGGGTATCTCCATTTTTTTGTTGTATTCTGAATGGTGAACAGTTTGTAGACATTAAGAAACAATTCCTGCACATATGGCTTGTTCTCATTGTTTATTTTTGCATACGAATTTAATATTTAATAACCTATGAGGAAAATATCTAATTACATGGGAAACATGAGACTGATATGCATTTTGCTATTCTCTTTATTCTCATTAGGCGCTATGGCGCAAATTTCTATTACCGGTACAGTGAAGGATGCCACTGGTGAAGCTATTATTGGAGCATCTGTTTTAGAGAAAGGTACGACTAACGGTACAGTGACGGATCTTGATGGAAACTTTGCTTTAAGTGTTTCCGGTAAGAGTCCGATTGAAGTCTCTTACATTGGTATGCAAACGCTTACTATTGATGTGAAGGGCAAGAAACATTTTGAAATCGTTCTTCAGGATGATACACAGGCCTTGGAGGAAGTTGTGGTTATCGGTTATGGAACAGTGTCGAAGAAAGATTTGACCGGTTCTGTAGCTTCTGTCAGTGCAAAAGATATCGCTTCTATTCCGGTATCGAGTGCAACCGAGGCTATGACCGGTAAGTTGGCAGGTGTAAATATCACCACTACTGAAGGCTCTCCCGATGCCGACGTGAAAATTCGTGTACGTGGTGGTGTCTCTCTGTCACAGGACAATTCACCTTTATATATAGTAGATGGATTTCCGGTTTCCAGTATCAGTGATATTGCTCCTTCCGAAATTCAGAGTATTGATGTATTGAAAGATGCATCGTCTACTGCTATCTATGGTGCCCGTGGTGCAAATGGTGTAATCATTGTTACTACAAAGAGTGGCAAGGAAGGTAAGACAATGGTTGATTTTGGTGCATCATACGGCTTTAAAAAAAGTGGCCAAGATGAACAAGGTATTGAGTCCGTATGACTATGCTTATTATCAGTACGAGTTAGGATCTACTGATTATGGAAACTACAATGACCTGAATATCTGGAAATCTATCGAAGGCAATGACTTTCAGGATGAGATTTTCGGACGTACAGGAAACCAGACTCAATATAATGTAAATGTAAGTGGGGGTAGCAAAGACTTGAAATATAATGTGAGCTATGCCCATAATGATGAAAAGAGTATTATGTTGGGATCCGGTTTTAATAAAGATAATATCAATGCAAAGATTAATGCGGATTTGAGTCAATGGCTGACTTTAGATTTTAATGCCCGTATGAGTTACACCACAGTAGACGGATTGAGTGGCGGTGCCGACACCAATGAATCAAATGCAGCAAACTCTATCGTTGCTAATTCTGCCCGTTTCCGTCCTATTGATCCGTTGAACAGCAACTCTGACGATGACGAAAACAATACTTCTTCTCAGAAGAATCCGTTGGAACGCTTGCTGGCTACCTACAAACAGCGCACTACATTCAATCAGAATTACAACGTAGGTTTGAACTGGAAACCAATTAAGAACTTTACTTTCCGTTCTGAATTCGGCTATGGATGGAAATATGAAGATACAGATCAAATATGGTCTTCGGATGCAGTTCAGAACTCAAAGTTAGGCTATAACGGACAGCCTCAGGCTATATTATTGAGAAATACGACCAAGAACTGGCGTAATGCCAATACTTTGACTTATGAAAATAAGGATTTGTTTGGCGGACGTGACCGGTTGAATGTTTTGTTGGGACATGAAGTTTCAAGCAGTTGGAAGAAAGCAGTGGAGAATACTTCCGTAGCTTTCCCCACATCCATGACTATTGATGAAGTAAAAGCCAATATGGCAGCAGGAACTGCATTGCCTATAGCGACTACTATTTCTGCAAAAGAAAATATGCTCTCTTTCTTCGGGCGCGCCAATTATACAATGATAGATAAGTATCTGTTGACCGTAACGGTTCGTGCCGACGGTTCAAGTAAATTTGCAAAAGGCAATCAGTGGGGCATATTCCCGTCTGCTGCTTTGGCATGGCGTATGTCTGATGAAGCCTTTATGAACAGCACTAAGGATTGGTTATCCAATTTGAAAGTTCGTTTGAGTTATGGTACTGCCGGAAACAATCGTATCAGTTCCGGTTTGATGTATACTACTTACTCTATGGCTGGTAATTCATCAAAGGCACCTTTCTTTAACGGTGACCGTGCCAGTATGTTAGAATTGGGTAGCAATTTGTACAATCCCGATTTGAAATGGGAAACGACTATTACGCGTAACTTGGGTATTGACTATGGCTTTTGGAATAACCGTATTTCGGGATCATTGGACTTTTATTGGAATACTACCAAAGATTTGTTGATGAGAACTGAAATACCGGCAAATACAGGTTATGGTTATCAATATCAGAATTTCGGTAAAACATCTAATAAGGGTGTTGAACTGGCTATGAATGCCGTATTGGTGGATCGTAAAAAGTTCAGCTTGAATTTTAACTTCAATATATCTTATAATAGAAATCATATTGATGAATTGGCAACAGAGAATCCTTGGCAAAGCAGTAGTTGGTCCGGAAGTACGATCTCCAAATATGAAGATTTCCGTGTAGAAGAAGGCGGTCGATTGGGAGAGATATGGGGATTTAAAACCAATGGATACTTTACGGCTTATGATGCAGTGAGCAATCCTAATGGTGAATTGGTACTAAAAGATACAAACTGGGAACTGAGAGAGGGATTGAAAGATAACAGTTCCACTATTACCGGTGGTAAATATTATCCGGGTGCCTTAAAAGTGGAATGTGATGAAAAGGGTGATCCTTTGAAACAAAAAATTAGGCAATACTGTCGCTCCTGTAACCGGTGGCTTCGGTTTTAACGGTAATGTAGGAAACTTTGATTTTAATGTATTCTGCAATTACTCCGTAGGAAACAAAATCATTAATGGTAATAAATTGGCGTTAGCTTTCAATACAGGATCTGCTAAAGGTTATAACATTAATAACGACTTTGCTTTGAACAATCGTTATACATGGATTGATCCCGCTACAGGTTTGAACCTCGGTAAACCTGCCGGCTCTACAGTTGATTATTATGGCGCTGAAGGTTTGATTCAACGATTAAATGCTTTGAATGCCGGTGCTAATATGTATAATCCGGCTGCGGTTACTACCATGCAGTTGATAGACTATGCAGTGGAGGATGCATCATTCTTGCGAATTAATAATGTGACAGTGGGCTATACTTTGCCGAAAGACTGGGTGAAGAAAGTGTTTATACAAAATATCAGAGTTTACTTGACCGGATATAATCTACTGTGTATCACCAAGTATTCAGGCTCTGACCCTGAAGTGGATACAAGTAGCAAGAAAAATGCGATGACTCCGGGTGTTGATTACGCATCATACCCAAAGAGCCGTTCATTTGTAGCCGGTATTAATGTTACATTCTAATTTTAAAAGGATAAATAGATTATGAAGAATATAGTAAAAGCAATAATTATATCTGCCGGTGTATTGAGCTTCTCGGCTTGCTCTGATTTTCTGGATCAGACTTCATCGTCAGAACAAACAGGACAAACTGTTTATGAATCTACCTATTATACGGGTTTGGCGGTAAATAAGATCTATGGCGGGTTAACGCAAGATCAAACTTATTCACAATATATTCCTATTGTATGGGGAACTAATTCGGATTGTGAACTGGTTGACGGATTGGGAGCAGATGCAACCAATACCTCTAATGAACGCGGTAATATGAATTACAATGCAAATCCGGGTTGGGGAAATATCGCAAAACTTTGGGATGCTTTGTATGGTATTATAGAGAATGCTAATCTGGTGATAGAAGGTATTGAAGGCAGTTCATTGACACAGTCAGGCGGCAGTGATCAAAAAAACAATACTTCGTTATAAAGGAGAAGCATTGACACTGCGTGCTATGGTTTACTTTGATCTGGTTCGTTTCTTTGGTGACGTACCTTTGAAACTGGAATCTTCGAAAGCGGATCTGAGTAATGCTTATCTGGCAAAAACAGATCGTGACGAAATTATGGATCAACTGATTTCGGATTTGGAGGAAGCAATTGATTATCTTCCTTGGGCAGGAGAAGTTTCGACTTATACAACAGAACACATCACGAAAGGTTATGCACACTCTTTATTGGCAAATATTGCTTTGACACGTGGTGGATGGGCTATCCGTGAAAAAGCAAAAGAGGGCTATGTGACGGCTACGGAGAATAGTAATCCTACTTACCCTACTCAGCGCTGCAATGATGCAACTCGTAAATCTCTGTATGAATTGGCGTTGACACATCTGTCTGCTGTTATCTCAAACGGAACTCATAAATTGAATCCTTCGGTAGAGAATGAATGGTATTTGCTGAACCAGCGTAAATTGGACGAAAACTATCGGGAAAATATCTTTGAAATACCGATGGGATTAGGTGTGAGCAGTGAATTAGGTTACACGGTGGGTGTGCGTATCAATGGGGCGAGTGCAAAATATGGAGCAAAAGGTAATTCATCCGGAAAATTGAAATTGACAGCTCCCTTCTTCTGGTCTTTTGATAAGAATGACTTGCGCCGTGATATTACATGTGTCAACTTGCAGTTGAAAGAAACCAATGGCGTTTTGAAAGAAGAAATGGTAGGTAATACCCCATTTGGTATTTATTGTGGAAAGTGGGACATCCGTATGATGAGCGAAGAATGGCGCCAGGCTGCCATTGCCACTGGAAATGCTAAATGGATGAGTGACATTAATGTGGTGAGAATGCGTTATCCACAGATTTTGTTGATGTATGCAGAGGTAATGAACGAACTGGCCGACCCCGACGGAAGTTATGCAGGTTCTGCCGGTATGACGGCTCGTCAGGCTCTGAGTGCTGTGCATTGCCGTGCCTTTGATTATGATAATAAAGCGGATGCAGAAGCATATATTGCTGCTATTCCGGCTGATAAAGATGCTTTCTTTAATGCCATTGTCGATGAAAATGCGTGGGAATTGGCAGGTGAAGGTTTCCGTAAATTCGATTTGATTCGCTGGAACTTGTTGAGTAAGAAAATTGATGAGTTTAAAGAATTGTATAAGGACCAGATGGAGAATGAGTACCCTGAAAAGATTTATTTCAATTATACGGATGAATCAAAAACGGTTATTGATATGGCCAGCGTTACCTGGTATAAAGTACCGGATTCGGAAACTGCTAAGAAATACGATGATAATAAGGGATTCTTCGGTGCAGAACGCACTGATTCCAAGCAGACTCAACTGTTGACTAATCTGCCTTCTATTGCATCAGGCTTGAATGCATCGGTGAAAAATCGTTATTTGATGCCGATTGCTTCAACTACTATTTCCGCTTCCAATGGCAAGTTGCATAATTCTTATGGATACAGCGATTAACGGTTAACCTTAAAATTACGAATAAGATGAAGAAATTAAAATATATAGCAGGTGCAGGAGCTTTAATGCTTTTCACTGCATTGTCTTCCGTTTCATGTACGGATGGAAATGATTGGGATGTGGATGGTTCTTATGACCGTTTGTTCAGTGTCGTATCTTCTTCATTGTCGGTTTCTGCCGAAACGACAACTGCTGAGGTGAAATGGGCAAAGACTCCGAATACAGAGTATTACATTATTGAAGTAAGCAAAGACTCTTTGTATGATGAAATACCTATGAATACCGGTAATGCTACAGTTTTCGGTGAAGACAAGTCAATTGTGGCTTCCCCTTATACATTGAGTGATTTGAATAGTGACAGCAAATATTTCATTCGTATCAAAGCTTTGTCTTCTGCAAAAGCGGAATCAAAATGGTCTTATTTGGAAAAGTACGCATTCGAAACAAAGGCAGAGCAAATATTGGATGGAGTAACTGCTATTACCGGACGCAGTGCTATCGTCAGTTGGGATAGTAGCTTGGCTGTTACCCACTTGCTGATCCGTAAAGATAAAGGTACAGAAGCGACAGAGGCACAAAGAATTACCCTGACGGATGCTGATAAGTCAATTGGTACTTATAAGCTGACCGATTTAGAGGCAAAGACGGCTTATGTTGTTTCCATCTGGAATAATGAAGTACAAAGAGGTCATCTTAAATTTACCACTACCGAGGCTTATCCTGAAGGCTATGATGTGGTGACTGTAGAAAGCACTGCTGCTTTGAATGATCTTTTTACTAATCCTGCTGATTATATTACAGGAAATAATGGAAATATGGTAATCGTATTCCCGAAGGGAAGCAGCCTCAGCATGGCAGGAGATGGAAATATACTCACAGTGCCTGCTGCATTAAAGTCTGTTATATTCTGGGGTGAAGCCGGAGGGGACAAGGCTGTATTTATGCCGAAAGGTTTGGGCTTTGAAGGCACGCATGAAACGGTGCGCTTCTATAATCTTGATATTCAGAACGAATCTAGCGGTGGGGACTATGTAATCAATCAGAATGTAAATGGTACCATTACAAATTTGAGCATTGAAGACTGTACGGTTAGCAAAACACGTGGCGTATTGCGCGTACAGGGCGATGGGGCACAAGTCTCTATTGATAATTTTACGATCAGTAATACAATATTGACTGATATTGGTTCGTATGCTATAGTGAATTCCAAGTTGAGCGGATTTGCATGGAAGACTATTAATTTCAGCAATTCTACCTTTAATACGGTTAATGCCGGAGGTGTTATCATTACGCAACAAGACAATATTGCAATGAACATTGACAACTGTACATTCTATAACTGTGTAACGATCGGTAAATCATTCATTGATATCAATAAAATGTCCGGCGTAACGGTGTCTGTAAACAAGGCTGTCATTGGACAACTGTATAACTATGCTGACGGTAGCACGATTAAAGCTTATAGTGTGAAGAATATTGCTACTGCCAATGATGTTTATACCACAAGCGACTGTCCTTGTGCCAGTGGTTATGATTGGGGCACTGTTTTGGAAAAGACCTCGGCTCAATTATTTGTAGATCCGGCTAATGGAGATTTCCATATTCAGAACGGTGCTGTGAATGCAGGCGACCCACGTTGGTTAAGCGAATAAAAAGTTTGAATAGAACAATGAAAAAAAGTTAGTTGTCTTGGGGATAGTAACATTGTTACTTCCCCAAGTAGCTTGTTCCGCAGAATCGGTTGGAAGCTCAAATGATCATGCAGATTTGAAAGAATATCCGGTTCCTGATCGTGCCCGGATACCTGCTTTCCCCGGTGCTTATGGAGCAGGGCGTTACACCACCGGTGGAGCAGGCGGAAAAGTGTATGTAGTGACTAATCTGAATGACTCCGGAGAGGGCAGTTTTCGTTGGGCATTGAATAAGAAAGAAAAAAGGACCATTGTGTTTGCCGTGAGTGGTATTATAGAATTAAAGTCTACTTTGAAGATTCAAAAGGATGCCGGAAACGTAACTATAGCAGGACAAACGGCTCCCGGTGATGGTGTCTGTTTAAAGAATTATTCTTTTCAGGTAGATGGTGATAATGTAATTGTTCGCTATATCCGTTCCCGTATGGGAGATGAGGCTAAACAGGAAAACGATGCTATGTGGGGACGTGGCTGTTCCAATGTGATTATAGACCACTGTTCCTTTAGTTGGAGTACGGATGAATGCGCTTCTTTCTATAACAATACTAATTTTACAATGCAATGGTGTATCCTTAGTGAGAGTCTTACGAAATCCGTCCATGCAAAAGGTAATCATGGATATGGTGCAATCTGGGGAGGAACAAATGCTACTTTCCATCATAACTTGATGGCACATCATAGCAGTCGTACACCCCGGTTGGATGGTGGTCGCTCGGCAGGTAACTATTTGCATGAGGCTGTTGATCTGCGTAACAATGTTTTTTATAATTGGGGACCGACTAATGGAAGCTATTCCGGTGAAGGTGGCTCTTACAATTTTGTGAACAATTATTATAAGCCGGGTGCTTCTACCAATACAAAGAAGTCTTTGGTGAATCGCATTTTTCAGCCCAATGCGGATGATGGTACTCAGAATAATCCTAAAGGTGTATGGGGAAGATTCTATGTTGCCGGGAACTATTTTGATGGTACCTCTCCTTATCTGGATAGTAAATATCAGCCACTCCTTCAGGCTGTTAATGATGATAATTGGGTGGGAATACAGCCCAATTTAAATAAAGGTGAGTTGCCTGAGGGAAATATAGATCATATCAAATCAACCGTACCCTTTGTGATGAGTGCCGATGTTGACGAATTTACCCAGTCTCCAAAAGATGCTTTTTCATCGGTATTATCTCATGTAGGAGACTCTTTAAAACGTGATGCGGTAGATGCTCGTATCATTAAAGATGTTAAAGAAGGAACTTATAATAAGGTGACCACTATTAATGGAAGTACCAATGGATTGATTGACAGCCAACAGGATGTGGGAGGCTGGCCACAATATATTGCTACGGTAGCCTTGATTGATACAGATGGTGACGGTATGCCTGATGAATGGGAGAAGAGTAAAGGCTTAAATCCGGAAGATGGCACTGATGGGGCGAAATATAATTTAAGTCCGGATTATACCAATTTGGAAGTCTATTTGAATAGTTTGGTGGAAAACACTTTTCCTGGAGAATAGTGACGTCAGTTCGGTATGATTCTCCCAAACAGTATACATCTATCTTTTCATTAATGAAGTTAACTGCATCGACTCATGAAGTTAACTTCGTGGGACAAGTAAGTTAACTGCATGAAATATCCCATCTTGAAAGTAAAGAAAATGCTTTTGGGATGGGATTTTGTTTTTTATATTGAACTCGTGTTTATATAAGTTCCTTCCGGTGACTGAAATCTTGGCGTATTGTACTCATTGATCAAGCAAAAAGTTTAATTAATCCACATAAAAGGATAAAAACTACACATCATCATAACGTCATTTTCATAGCTTTGCAACTATACAATGGGCTATTTAAAAGCCTTAAACATATTAATAACTATAAAAACATATCTTATGAATCTAAAAGATTTAGCAAGAAAAGCAATCTCAATAACTTTTTTGAGTATGCTTTGTTTAGTTGCTCTTGCTCAAGGCCATCAGGTGAACGGTGTAGTGAAAGATGCTACCGGTGAACCGATGATTGGTGTCAATGTCTTGGTAAAGGGTACAACTAACGGTACAATTACTGATTTTGATGGTAATTTTACGCTTTCCGGAGTGAATGACAATGATGTACTTTCTGTAACATATGTTGGTTATGTTGCACAAGAAATTAAAGTTAGGAATCAAAAAACAATCAGTGTAACTTTGCGGGAAGATACCGAAACTTTGGATGAAGTCGTTGTCATCGGTTATGGAGTTGTGAAGAAACGTGACTTGACAGGGTCTGTTTCTTCGGTGAAATCGGCCGATTTGCAGAAAGTGGCATCCAATAATGCTATGACGGCGATGCAGGCAAAAGTTCCCGGGCTTGATATTCAGCAATCTTCCGGAGAAGCTGGTTCTGGTATTTCCATGACTTTGCGTGGTAACCGTTCCATCTCAGCATCAAACAGCCCTTTGATTCTGGTTGATGGTATAGAATATGGTTCTACTATGGACATTCCTGCTTCAGACATTGAATCGATGGAAATATTGAAAGATGCTTCTTCTACCGCTATTTATGGAACAAAAGGTGCGAATGGCGTTATTATCATTACTACCAAACGTGGTAAGGCAGGTAAAACTCAAGTGAATTTTAATGCTTATCTGTCCTTTAACAGTCCAACAAAAACTGCTAAACCGATGTATGGGGATGCGGAAGTTCGTCGTGTAATGGATAAGGCGGACTATGCTGCCAATTATGCTACTTATAAAGATACAGGAAGTTGGGGCACATCTACTGTAGGTGTTGAAGATGTCTTGACCGAGTCTTTGTCAGACGGGACAACACAAATGTCCATTTATCAGGATAAATCTTATACGGACTGGATTGATACTATCCTTAAAAACAGTATCACACAGAATTATGAGGTTTCTGTAAGTGGCGGAAGTGAAAAAACAAACTTCAATATTTCACTGGCTGCCATGCACAATAATGGTATTATGAAGAATGACAAGTTGGCGCGCTACAACGGACGTGTCAATGTAGATCATATCATTAGTAAATATTTCATGGTAGGAACCAGCTTGAACTACACTTACAGAAGCAACGACTCTAGAAATTCCGGCGTCTATAATCAGGCTTTGAAGATGACTACCGTCACTCATGCCTATTTAAATGATGGTTCTATTAATGCGACTCCTAATCCTTGGTATGCAGCCCATTGCAGTCCGTTGTTGGATGAAGTGGACGGAGCTTACCAGAATAATGTGGAAAGTACTCGTTTCTTTGGAAATGCTTACTTGCAGATAACACCGATGAAAGACCTCTTCGTCAAGTCTTTGTTCTCTGTGAGCCGCCTCAATACACGTACAGGTCTTTATCAAGACTATGAGTCACAGGGACGTTACCAGTCGCCTAATACTTCTTATATCTCTAATGCACAAGAAGTGAATACAGGTTTTACTTGGCAGAATACATTGAATTATAATACGAATTTCAACCAGTCCAAACATGACTTGGGTGTCTTGTTGGGGCACGAAATGAATCAGTCTGTAATAGAAAGCAATAGCATTGCCGGTGACGCAGGTAAGGAACATTATTATAAAAGTGCATTCTATGATGTCTCTAAGATATTAACTCCTTCAGTTGCCACTGCTTATACAAAGCAATCTTTACTGTCTTTTTTTGGTCGTTTAAATTATAAATTCAATGAAAGATATTTGTTAACCGCTTCTGTTCGTGCAGATGGCTCTTCTGTATTGGCCGAGGGACATAAATGGGGATACTTTCCATCTGTGGCTGCCGCATGGCGTATTAATGAGGAAGGATTTATGAAAGGTACTGAGTCTTGGTTGAACTCATTAAAATTGCGTGCTTCTTACGGTATATCTGGTAATGCGGCTGTAAATCCTTATCAGACACTCGCTACTTTGTCTTCTACAGTTCCTGGAGGTACGGATATGATTTCGTCTTCTATGAGTAATCTGGATTTGTCGTGGGAAACGACTCGATCTATTAATTTTGGTCTTGATTTTGGTATCCTCGACAATCGTATATCTGGTAGTATCGACTATTATATCAATAAAACGAAAGATTTGCTCTATTATAAGAGTGCTCCCGCCTCTTCTGTTTTTACCAGTGTACTTGCTAACGTAGGTGAAAGTTCAGGACAAGGTATTGAAGTTGCCTTGAATACATTAATTGTGAAACGTAAGGATTTCTCTTGGGATGTAAACTGGTCATATACACATTCTACGGATAAACTTGACAAGCTGGCTGACGGCTTGGACCGTAATATAAATGGTACAGACGCTTTGATAGTTGGTGAACCGGTGTCTATTTATTATGATTATGAAACAGATGGTTGTTGGGGTATCGGTGAATATGAGAAGTACGTAGCAGATATGGAAGCTAAAGGGATAAAAGTGGAACAGCCGGTTGCTAATTATGGTGACCCAGGGACATTGAAGATTGTAGACCGTGATGGAAACGGAAAAATTGATGAAGATGACAAGCGTGTCTATGAACGTTCTCCAAAGCATATTTTTGGTATGAGCAATACATTTACTTATAAGAACTGGTCTCTGAGTGTTCAGTTGTATGCACGTTTGGGTGGCTATATGGATTATGGAATGAATACACAGTTGAATTATGAGGCAGCTAACTGGGGAGATATCGATTATTGGACACTGGATAATACGGGTGCTAAGTTCCCGACACCGGGACTGAGTGCTGCCCAGCAAGGTACTTATAATACTTATAAAACTTCCTTGCAATGGGAAAAAGCAGATTATTTCAAAATAAAAGATATTACATTGAATTATACTTTACCACAAGGTATCCTGTCAAAAGCAGGTATTGCTAATGCGCGTATTTATGGCTCTTTGAAGAATTTCTTCTCATTCAGCAGTGTTGATAATTACGATTCTGAACGTGGTGGCAGCATCAGCTTCCCCTTGCAGAAACAAGTAGTTGTAGGTTTGAATTTGCAATTTTAAAAAGTAGAACAATTATGAAAAAAGTATTTAGCATATTATTAGCAGCATCAGCATTAACGCTGAGTGTTACGTCCTGCTCCGATTTTCTGGAAGAGGACAATAAGGTCGGTGTGACTGCCGATTTGACTTACAGCACATCTACGGGTATTACGGGACTTGTAAACTCTTGCTATTCTTTTGCTCGCGGATGGTGGGGCAAGGAAGCCGGTCTAGGATTGTCTGAAATGGGAACGGATATATTTTATTACGGCTATGACAGCAAACAGAAATCATTAAGTTCGTATAACTTGACAGCTACCAGCCTGAATGGCAATACTTCGGATGATGCCTGTCTGGATCATTATTGGGAATTGTTTTATTGTGCAGTGGATGTGTGTAACAATGCCATTTATTATGTGCCTCTGAATACAAATATAGACGATGCCAAGAAGAATACTTATTTAGGTGAAGCTCATTTTATGCGTGCCCTGTACTATTCACAGATGGTGGCACTCTGGGGGCCGATACCTTATAATGCAGAACGTATTTTAGAGGTGGATACGAGTCCGGTTCGTATTCCTGAAGCTGAAGTGCTGGGCAATGTATTGTCAGACCTTGATAAAGCTTTGTCTTATTTCGCAGAGGCAGGTGTCTATACCAAAGCGCAAGCCACTGCTGACGGTCATGCTACTTATTATGCTGCCCAAGCTTTGAAGGCGCGTGTTCTGTTGTTTGCAGCTTCTTGGTTGGGGGAAACCAGCATATCTTCTAATGCAGATTATGCAGGAAAGAACCTTTATACTTTGGCACAAACTGCTGCCGATGATGTCATTGCCAACTCCGGTGCATCTTTCTATAGCCGTTATGCTGATACATGGAGCTTGGCTAATGAAGAAATAAAAGATAATAATGAAGCTATTTGGGGAGTTTACTATGATAATAATCTGACTACGACTGTCAATTGTATCCCTTATCGCTATAGGACAGACTCAGACGGTGAGACTTTGGAATACAGCTCATTGATAACCCGTACCGGATATACTCGTGGTGGCAGTGCTATGAGTTTAATGTTTGTCAGTATGTGGAATAATGGGGCGAATGATTTGGGAGGCGATAATAAAGAGGTATTTGTCCGTGTGTTGGGTGAATCTACTTCCTATATGACAAATACAAAAACGGGTGAAAAGATATATGTAGCTCCATATTATTCACCTTATGGCCGTGGATTTACGCGCTATCTGCCTTCTTTGTATTTGTGGAACTTGTTGGAAGGAGGGCGTGCTACCGATCAACGTACGGAAGGAACATTGCTTACTCATTATAATATGGCAGATGGCTTGACGGGTAGTGCAACAAACTATCCTAATATGGGTCAGTTCAGTATGTCTCCTGATGCTGCCTATGCAAAGGATGGTAATTATTTTAACGCAGGTGATACGGCTATTTATTATTGTCCGATGGATGGTAATTCGGCCGAAGGTCAGGCCATGCAGGCTTGGGCAAAGAACCGTTATCGTATCCAGTTTATGGCAGGTGGTGATATCCCGGTTTATTCTTCAATGGATCCTGCTACTGCTTTGCCTACAGAAGCTACAAAAGCTGTGTCGGATGTTTATGGAGACAATCGTTACAATTCTTACAAGATAGCCGGTTGGTGTTCTTATCCCGGAATTAAGAAATTCTTAGATGATGTTTACGAGAGTGCTTATCCTACTCATGATATTTCGCATCGTGATGCAGTAGTTTTCCGTTTGGCTGAAATGTATTTGATAAAGGCTGAATGTCAGTTGGCTACAGGTGGTGATGCTTTGACTACCATCAATCAGTTGCGCAGTGTTCGTGCTATAGAAGGTCAAGACAATACATTGAAAGGTTCTTGTGATATTAATACTATCTTGGATGAACGTGCTATTGAACTTTGTGGTGAGCAGCAACGCTGGTTTGACTTAAAGCGTACTCATACATTGCTTAGCCGTGTGAAAGCATATAATGCACAGGCATCTACCAATATTGCAGAAAAGCATTATTATCGTCCTATACCTGAGGTCCAAATGGAAGCTGTGACTAACTTGGTCTCTACATCTGTATCTCAGTCTAATGGTGTATTGCAATATAATGCGGTGACTGATGGCTTTTGGCAAAATCCGGGTTATTGATAATTTCGTTTATTAAGTTAATATAAAGTTGAAGAGAACTACTGTAGGGTAATTGGCCCTTCAGTATGTTCTCTTTTACATACTGTGGATGAAAATTCACATAAATATTATTTTTTCTCTAGAAAGTCAGCCCGCATGGGACTAAAGCAGTCTATTAGCATGCCTGCTTCCAAGCATATGCAACCGTGTTCGGCATCAGGTTCCTTGTACAGACAATCCCCTGCCGATACAATCTTCTTCACCCCTTTAATGGTGAATTCAAATTTTCCACTTTCCACATAAGTCACTTGTGAATGAATGCGGTGATGCATAGATCCGGTAGCACCTTTTCTAAATTTTACTTTCACGATCATAATGTCATTATTATATCCCATAATTTGGCGTACTACACCTTCGCCTACAGGTTCCCAATCTTTGTCTTTTGCCAAGATGAAGTTATCACTACTTGTTGCCATACTTTCTTTTATTGTATTCAAATCTCGATTCATTAGTATATTACTTAAAAAACGAATAACATATTTTCTCTTCAAATATACAAGGAATAAATCAAATATTGCAGCTTTATATTCTAGAAAATGGTTTATTTTGCGTATTCAGAGTATTCTAGACTAATAAAAAATTAAAATAGAAAGAGATGAAACTAAAGATGTTGATGGCATTGATTGCCATATTGTTATTTTCTGCATTTACCACCGACCGCACCATTACTATCTTCATGATAGGCGACTCCACCATGGCGAACAAGTCATTGGACGGAGGCAACCGGGAACGCGGCTGGGGACATGTGCTTGGCGGATACTTCAGTGAAGATGTCCGTGTGGAGAATCATGCAAAGAATGGCCGGAGTTCTAAAAGTTTTATTGATGAAGGCTTATGGGAAGTAGTTATAAACAGAGTGAAACCGGGCGATTATGTCTTTATCCAGTTCGGTCATAACGATGAAAAGGCGGATGAAAAAACGCCATACGGATCCCGGGATGACTTTTGATGATAATTTGCGCCGTTTTGTGAAGGAAACACGGGCGAAGGGTGGTATTCCTGTATTGTTCAATGCTATTGTCCGTCGTAACTTTCGCGATAATAAGAATGCAGTGGCCGAGGATGATGTACGCAGGGATTTATCGAAAGATGCGGCTCCGAAAGATGGGGATGTCCTGATTGATACGCATGGAAAATACTTGGATTCTCCCCGCAATGTGGCAAAGGAATTGAATGTTCCCTTTGTAGATATGAACAAGATCACTCATGACTTGGTTGAAGGACTGGGCGCAGAGCCCTCAAAGAAACTTTTTATGTGGATTCCGGAAGGAGTTTGTGCCGCTTGCCCCAAAGGCCGTGAAGACAATACACACCTGAATGAGTATGGTGCACGCACTATTGCCGGATTGACGGTAGATGCTATTGCAAAGGAAGTACCTGCCTTGGCTCCGTTTGTCCGCCACTATGACTTTGTTGTGGCAAAAGATGGAAGCGGTGACTTCTTTACCATTCAGGAGGCGATCAATGCCGTTCCCGATTTTCGGAAAGCGGGACGTACTACAATCTTGGTTCGTAAGGGAGTATATAAGGAAAAGGTTGTTGTGCCCGAAAGCAAGATCAGTATTTCGCTGATTGGCGAAGATGGAGCTGTCTTGACTAATGATGATTATGCTTCCAGGAAGAACCGTTTCGGAGAAGAAATGTCTACATCCGGTTCTTCTACCTGTTATATCTATGCTCCTGATTTCTATGCAGAGAATATTACTTTTGAGAATAGTGTAGGCAGGGTAGGTCAGGCTGTTGCTTGTTTCGTCAGCGGTGACCGTGCTTATTTCAAGAATTGCCGTTTCTTGGGTAATCAGGATACTTTATATACTTATGGAAAAAATAGCCGCCAGTTTTATGATCATTGCTATATAGAAGGAACGGTAGATTTTATCTTCGGTTGGTCTACGGCATTATTCAGGGATTGCACCATTCATGGTTTGGGTGACGGGTATGTCACGTCTCCATCTACAGACAAAGGGAAGAAATACGGATATGTCTTTATAAACTGCAAGCTCACAGGTGCGGATGAGGCGCGGAAAGTCTATTTATCCCGCCCTTGGCGTCCGTATGCACAAGCCGTATTCATCCATTGTGATTTAGGAAAACATATTCTTCCGGCGGGTTGGAACAACTGGGGAAAAGCGGAAAATGAGAAAACAGTGTTCTATGCCGAATATCAGAATACGGGGGAAGGCGCCGATACCGGTGCCCGTGCCTCATTCGGAAAGCAACTGAAGGATACTAAGAATTACAGTGAAACTCAGATACTTGCCGGTGATGACGGCTGGAATCCTGTAAAGGATGGGAACGCATTGCTGCAAAATCTAAAGAGATAATGCATGGAAGGGGCAATTTAACGTTGCCCCTTTTATTTTTTTTAGGAGCTTACGCTTCGGTATTCCTTGTATTTTGCCTACTTTTGCCATATCACTCACATGAAAATCTAGGATATGAAAAGACACATCATACTTATATTCTTTTTGCTGTTCTTCTTAGGTGTAAAAAGTCAGCCTAATTGTATCTTCACCCATTATTCTTCGGAAGACGGACTGTCCCAAAACTCTATCATGAGTATGGCGCAAGATCATAACGGCATTCTATGGTTCTCTACCTGGGATGGAATAAACCGGTTTGATGGATATGACTTTAAAGTTTACAAGGCAAGGCAGGGAAATAAAATTACGCTGACCAATAACCGTGTGGACTTATTGAAAGTAGACCAATACAATTATATCTGGATACAAACCTACGATAACCGCGTGTATCGTTTTGACCAAAAGACGGAGAAATTTGAGCAAGTCCCTGCCGAGGGGATGGAAGAAGGAATGCGGTGTTCCGATATCGAGATTCTTCCCAATGGAATCGTGTGGTTATTATCCGACACCGAAGGAGCTATCCGTGTAAAAACCGATCCGAAAGATTACTCCATCACCGCCCGCGTATATGCCACTCGCGGACATGGAGGAAATGCTGCCCGTATCTATCATGTTTTCTGTGACAGCCACAACCAGGAATGGGTGCTTACCAACAACGGACTGTTGAAAATTGTAGATGATAAGGAAGAACCGGTATCTTATTTTGCAAATGTCAAACCCGGCAAAGATGAATCCGCACAGGCTTTTCATTCCTATTGCAGTTTTGGCGATGAGTTGTACTTTGGTTCGGATAAGGGACGTGTATGGTGCTACTCATTGAAAGATGAGGTGTTTCATCTTTGGGAACTTCCCGTAAAGGACAGGGTAGTAGCTATGAATGAAATCAAAGGAGTGGGCTTGTTGATAACCACTGCCCATGATGGTTTGATGTTATATGATCCGGCTACCAAAGAATGTAAAATCTATGATAAATCCAATTGTCCGGAATTTCCCTCGGATGCTTTCCATTCTGTATATGTAGACAGTAAACAGGAAGCTTGGTTTGAAATGACGGAATGGGGAAAAATTTGTCATTTCAATCCGTTTACCGGAGTCTTTAAACAGGAAAAAATGCAGGTGGAACCTCGTGGCGCTGATCGTTCCTGGCCTAATTTTCATATATGTGAGGACTTGAACGGTAACTTATGGGTGCATCCGCAGGGGGGAGGGCTCTCTTGGTATGACAGGGAACATAATAAGCTGCTCCCCTTCTATAATGATCCCAACTCTCCCGATTGGCGTTTTTCCAATAAACTACATTCCATGTTGTCCGACAAGCAGGGGAATCTATGGCTGTGTACCCACTCTAAGGGATTGGAGAAAATAACCTTCCTGGGCGGGCAGTTCCATATCTATCCCCGTTCCGGTCGTGGCTATGACTTGAATTCCAATACGGTACGTGCCCTTTTTGAAGATAGTGAACATCGCGTTTGGCTGGGAAAAAGAGACGGAAGGATTGAAATCTATACACATGATTTTGAATACTTGGGATTCCTGACAGAGAGTGGAGTGATTGCCAAAACCGGAAAACCGCTTTTGGGGGTTGCTTATCATATTATGCAGGATTCGCATGGGAATATCTGGATTGCTACGAAAGGAGACGGCGTCGTCTTGGCGGAAAAAGCAGGCGGGCAGTTCAAAATTACCCGTTTTGAATACGATGAAGATGATATTTATAGTTTGAGTCACAATAGCGTCTACTGGTTGCACGAAGATCATCATGGGCGTATCTGGGCTGCAACTTTTGGAGGAGGTTTGAATTATATCCAAAAGACTCCCGAAGGAAAATACACCTTTATCAACTACAGGAATAATTTGAAAGGTTTCCCATACGACCGTTGTTACCGCGTTCGCCATATCACTTCTGATAATAAAGGAAATATATGGGTGGGAAGCAGTGACGGGGTACTTTGCTTCAAAGAAGACTTCAAGGATCCCGAATCCATTGATTTCCATCTCTATGCGCGTATCCCCAATGATATGAATTGCCTGAGTAATAATAATGTATATCGCATAGTCACGACTTCTCAGGGAGATGTTTATCTGGCAACATTCGGAGGGGGATTGAATCAACTGGTTTCCATGGATGATCATGGAGAAGCGGTGTTCAAGTCATATACCCGGAACGATGGTTTGCCTTCTGATATCCTGTTGTCGGTAGAAGAAGATAACAGTGGCAATCTCTGGATGAGTACGGAAAACGGATTAAGCAAATTCATACCTTCCCAGCAGCGTTTTGAAAACTACAATGAACGTGACTTTGGCGATAAGATTCGTTTTGAGGAAGGAACTTCCTTGCATTTAAGTTCCAATACTATCTTATTGGGCACCAGCAGCGGGGTACTTTATTTTGATCCGGAAAACATAAAGAAAAGTAATTATGTACCGCCTATTATTCTGGGTAGCCTGAAGGTATCCAATCAGGAGGTGATTCCGGGAGTAACGGGCAGCCTGTTGGAACAATCCCTTAATAATACGAAGCATCTGGTATTATCTCATAAAGAGAATATTGTGACCTTATCCTTTGCTGCATTGGATATGGTGTATCCCGAGAATGTCCGTTATGCTTACCGGCTGGAAGGGTTTGATAAAACATGGAATTATATAGATAAACAGCGTACAGCCACTTATACCAATCTGCCGAAAGGAGAATATATTTTCAAAGTCCGGTCAACCAATAGTGATGGCGTGTGGGTGGAGAATGAGCGTAGCTTGAAGATTACCGTTCAGCCTTCATTCTGGGAAAACCCTATTGCGATGGTGCTTTATGTGCTGCTTTTCTTATGCATCCTGTTCGTGGGCGTTTATATCCTGTTTACTATCTATCGTTTGAAGCATGAGGTTTCCGTAGAGCAACAGGTTTCTGACATCAAACTGCGTTTCTTTACCAATATTTCCCATGAACTGCGTACCCCGTTGACATTGATAGCGGGTCCGGTGGAATATGTGTTGCAAAATAAGAACCTGCCCGATGATGCGCGCGAGCAGTTACGGGTGGTGGAACGCAATACGGATCGTATGCTCCGCCTTGTCAATCAGATACTTGACTTCCGCAAGATACAGAAGAATAAGATGAAACTACGCATTGAGCAGATTGATATTGTTCCTTTTGTGCGTCATATCATGGATAACTTTGAGTCTCTGGCAGAGGAACACCGTATTGATTTTGTATTCGAGAGTGAAATGCCCTCATTGAAATTGTGGGTGGATGCTGATAAATTGGAGAAGATTGTGTTCAATCTGCTTTCCAATGCGTTCAAGTACACGCCTCAGGGCAAGATGATTACCCTGTTTATCCATGAAAATGAGAAGAATATAGCGATAGGCGTGCAAGATCAGGGCATCGGAATCTCTGAGAGCAAGAAAGCTTCTCTCTTTGTTCGTTTTGAAACTCTGCTGGATAAGAATCTGTTCAACCAGCAAAGCTCCGGTATCGGCCTTTCATTGGTGAAGGAGTTGGTGAAATTGCATCAGGCTACCATCCGTGTAGACAGCAAGGAGGGAGGGGACAGTTGCTTTACTGTGGAATTTCTGAAAGGAAAAGATCATTATACAGAGAATGTGGAATTTATAATTTCCGATTCTGTTGAAGTGAAACCGGAGGAGTTAGGAGAAAATGCCCCGGAACAGGAAGAGAGAACCGGAGAAAGCAAGACCATGTTGCTGGTGGAAGATAACCTGGAACTTCGTTTCTTCCTGCGTAGTATCTTTATCTCGGACTTTAATGTGATAGAGGCTACTAACGGGGCGGAAGGTTTGGACAAGGCGTCGAAGTTCGTTCCGGACATTATCATCAGCGATATTATGATGCCGGAAAAAGATGGTATTTCAATGACGCAAGATTTGCGTGCCAATATGGTGACCAGTCATATCCCGGTGGTGTTGCTCACTGCCAAGACGGATATGGACAGCAAACTGAAAGGTATGGAGCTGGGTGTTGAGGACTACATTACCAAGCCGTTTAGTGCTACATATTTAAAGGCCAGAGTAGAAAACATCTTGGCTCAACGTGTCAAATTGCAGCAGCTTTACTGTGAGAATCTGATGAATATCCAGCCTGTTCCGGAAGAGGAACAGCAATCACAGCCCGAAATGTCTTCCTATGACCGTAAGTTTATGGAGAAACTGACTGAGCTCATGGAAAAGAACATGGATAACGGAGATTTGATTGTGGATGATTTGGTGAAGAAATTGGCGGTGAGCCGTTCTGTCTTTTTCAAGAAGCTGAAAACACTGACGGGACTTGCACCTATCGAGTTTATCAAGGAAATGCGTGTGAAGCGTGCTGCCCAACTGATAGAGAGTGGAGGCTTTAATATGACTCAAATATCCTATATGGTCGGTATCAATGACCCGCGTTATTTCAGCAGGTGTTTCAAACAGCGTTTTGGAATGACGCCTACTGAGTATAAGGAGAATACGATTGGAAAGCGATAATCCGTCAAGGGGATTTAATATTTATGGGACAGAGTACTGAAAATGATGAATTAAAAGAACAGGGCTCTATTGGACAACGAAAAATTTTAAAAATATAAAGCAAAAATATTGTTTTATTTCGACGAATTGCATTATATTTGCACCGATCTAGTATGTGAGTTATTTCTACAAAGGAGCATTCTAATATAGAAGTAGGGCAAAATGCGGATCAAAATTGATGTTTTTTGTGCAGTTAAATGATCTTGTTATTAACGAAAGGTCATTTTCCCGCGAAGGAAGATAGGTCTAAAAAACAGACTCAATACTTCTTTAAAACAAAAAATAAAGGGAATAAAAAGTTTTCAGTTTTTTCCTTTTTGTAATCGTAAGTTGCTGTTTATTAGTCTATTATGAAATAGGGCTGATATGGCCGTGAATTACTTATACAGAAGGTTCCTTCTTTAAAATCCGGATGAAAAACGATTCTATTTTTCTTGACGAGTCGAAATCCGTCCCTAATATTCTGCCCCAATTGGAAAGTATGAAGAACAGCCGTGTCGTCCGATGGTACGTCATGGTGCTTCCTCCTTGCCACAGAGGTCCGGCTAAGGGATTGCAGCAGGAATTGGATCGTCGTATCAAGAACGGAGAAGCGCCATTTGAGTTCTTTGCCCCCTCGTATGTGGAGGTGAAACGTGTAAATGGTCAACTTGTCAATACCCACCGCACTTTGCTTTTTAATTATGTGTTTATTCACGCTTCGGAAAACGAGATCTTCCGTATGAAACGTCAATTACCTTGGTATAATTTTCTTCCCCGCATCAGGGATGGAAAACAGGAATACTATCCTTTTCTTACGGATACCGCCATGAAGAATCTTCAATGGGTAGCTCGTTCTTATGCCAATGCCGTCCCCGTTTATGTACCCGAATCAGAGAAACTGAGAAAGGGAGACAGGGTGCGTATCACCGAAGGACAGTTCAAGGGAGTGGAGGCGAGCGTTGTTGCCCTTCCCGGCGCCGGAAAGAAAGAGATTATGGTGAGTGTGGAAAACTGGATGTGGGTTCCGTTACTGCATGTGCTTCCCGGTCAATACGAAGTTATCGCCTTGAAAACGGAAAACAAGCATGTATATACCCGTTTGGATAATGACCGTATTTTGACCGGTTTGCATGAGGCTCTCCAAAGATATTACTCTAAAGAAGGGGTAAGTGAAGCCGATCGTAACCTGGCAACCCGCACCCTGAAAGAATATGGCAATTTACGTATGGATACGGATGTAATGAGATGTAAACTTTACTCCATTCTGCTTCCTGCCTATACCATACTGGATATGAAAGAAGAAGCGGAGCAATTGATTGGAATTGTGCAAGGCATGCTTCCTCTTATCAAGGCGGAGCAGTCACTTGCGCTTATCCTCACCACGCTTTACGGGTGTACGGATAGCAGTATCTATTACGATATGGCTCATAAAATCATTGACCCGTGGAGAAAGGAAGCCGATCTCAAGAAAATCAAGCAGCAACTCATCGGGCGTTTGGCCGATTATGATAACCGGTTAGGGCACTAGAAAAATATATTGATAAAGAGGCTGCTTAAATTTTCATCAGTTTTGTCCCTCTGAATGAAATGAAGAATCCGAATACATTTACCCATCATTTGCCGATTGAAAAGTCCGGCGTCTGCTTGATGGCCTTGATGCAGCACCATCTTGCTGATATTCTCAACAAAGAGAAAGGCAATGATAAGTTCATTCACCTATATAACATAGGTGCCTACTGGGTGGCATTCGAGCAATCCGCTTGTCAGTTGAGCCGTGTATATCCTCAGTGTGCTTTCTCCCTTTTCCGGGTTAAAGATAGTCCGAATTATATTGTAATGACTTCCATCCGTCAGGAAGATTTATCTTCTTGTTTTCGAAAACATATTGTTTGTAAGGATGAACAGGGATATAAAGTACTGATGGCCTCACCGCTTCCGGCCGGGGAGTTTCATCAGTGGCATATACAGGCGGTGAGGGACACCCTTTAAAGTTTCCCACTAAATATTTTCCAAGTTTTTGTTACTTATATCATATAAAGGAGCAGCCGGTCGTGCATTCAGCTAACTGTATCCGGAGAAATTGAATGCGATACATTAATCGAAAATTTTATTGTGCTATGAAACAAGTGAAAAAAATTACTTGCATTAATAATGCAGGTTTTGTTCAGAAATTTAAGGTAGTATGGAACGGTGGTCAAACAGGTTGGAGCGACACTTATCCTAACCCTCAATCAAAGTCCTTTGAGTTGGCAGAATATCGTGTTCCTGCTAATACAGAAGTGTGGATTGAAGTTGATGCTGTTTTTGGAAAGAAAAAAACAGCTAGTGATCATGTTATTTTTGTTCCGGAAAGTAATGATGCAGCTATTTATAGAACAACGGGTGTAACATTAACTTACAAAATTCATCTTGAAAACTAATTAACAGAGTTGTGGGAAGGTGGCATGGTCGCCTTCCCATCATGTTGAAGAGTTTTAGTCTTCAGTTTCAGACGCACATTCTAGGTGGCTGGCATGTATAATCCATCATAGGATTTTTTGCTTCTGGAATTTATTTGGAAGAATTATTACTAACATTAAATTTAAGAAATTATGAAACATGTATCAAGAATAAACTGCCTTAATAATGGTGGCTTTATTCAGGAAGTTAAAATTATTTGTAATGGTGACATTGTTTATAAAACCGATAAATACCCCAACCCTCAATCTCGTATTGTTAATTTGAATGATTTACATCTTCCTGAAGGTGCTGAAATTTGGGTTGAAGTTCATGCTATTCTTGGCAAGACCAAAGCATCATGGGAACATGTCATTTATTCGCGTACCAGTGAAGATACTGCTAACTATCGTGTTACCGGAACTATTTGGTCTGTTTCTGTGAGATTAGAAAATTAACTTTATCTTTTTATTCATTCAAAAAAAACTGAAATTATGAAAGTTGGAGATATTATTACAATAGATCGCCTTATTCAAGGCGGTATCGGTTATTATCATTATCCGGTATTATTAACAGGTGGTGTAGCTTTGTTGGGTAGCAAGACAGAAGTTGAACGAGGTGACGACGATCAACTAAAGATTGGTGGTTTGGAAGGCCAGTATTTTTCTTTCCAATTCCTTCGTGCCGGAAAGGCCGAGGTTCAGTTAGCTCGTTTTCGCTCTTTTGAACCTGAAGATGCTATGTATGAACAAGTAATGACTTTTGATGTAGAGCCTCAGGAAACAGAATTCTTGGGTAGCTGGACTCAGTTTGATGATTTGGAAGAACAAGATCAGGAAGTTTTTGATGCCGCAGTAACATTGATCGGAGTAACCTTTATACCCGAGAAAGTTTCTAAACAGATTGTGAATGGCACTAATTATCGTTTCTTCTGCTATGGTCGTCCGGCAGTGGTTGGGGAACATCGTTTTCCTGTAATCTTGAAGGTTTTTAAGGCTGCTGATGGTAAGGTGGAGTTGATGGGGATTGAAAGAGTTGTGTTATAAGAATTGTGTATTCAACCCTCATCTTTATGAGGTGAGGGTTGATTTTCTATTGTTCTTTAATATTTATGTTGGTTGATATCTGTCCTCTTGCTGTGGATGCTAACAATTTTATTTAAGATATATAATATTCATCCATATGTGGTAGCAATGTTATAGGTGTAAGATTATAATACATGTATGAAGATTCATAGCGTAAGAATTGGAATAAATTCTTTTTTCAATAAGGGTAACAAGCGTAGTATTACTGTAAAGAAGAATATTGCAGTTTCTCTAGTCTTGAAATGTATCAGTATTCTGGTTTCATTGCAAGTGGTTCCGTTGACTATTAACTATATCACCCCAACAAAGTATGGCATCTGGTTGACATTAAGTTCTATTATTGCCTGGCTATCCTACTTCGATTTAGGATTTGCTCATGGTTTCCGCAACCGTTTTGCCGAGGTAAGAGCAAAAGGCGATATGAAACTGGCGAAGGAATATGTCAGTACCACGTATGCAGTGTTGTTTATATTGTTTTCCGTTATATTATTACTAGCTTTGACGGTAAATAAATTTTTGAACTGGAGTCATATTCTAAATATTGATACTATTTATAATGAAGAATTGCATGTCGTTTTTGGACTATTGGTCTGCTTTTTTTGTTTGAATATCGTTGCAAGTGTCTTTACTACTATGTTGATGGCAGATCAAAAGCCTGCATTAGCTTCGCTGATACAGACGGGAGGACAAGTCTTAGCTTTTGTCTGCATCTATATTTTAACGAAAATTACTACTGGGAGTTTGAGTGTTTTAGCCATAGCCTTTGCTGGTATACCCTGTTCTCTGTTGATAGCCGTTTCCTTCGTTATGTTTAAAGGGAAAAAATATAATTCTGTAGCTCCAACGATACGATGCATTCGATTTTCGTTGACTAAAAAGATTTTAGGGTTGGGGGGGGACAGTTTTTTTGTTATTATGGTTTCTATGCTGTTTATTTTCCAATTCGTCAATATTATATTGTCAAGAGTGGAAGGACCCGAAGCGGTTGCTCAATATAATATAGCCTATAAATATTTCAATGTGCTCAACATGGTATTTATTATAGTTCTTACTCCTCTCTGGTCTGCATTTACGGATGCTTATGTGAAAAAAGATTATGCTTGGATGAGAGGCGTAATAAGAAAAGTGGAATTATTATGGTTGTTATGCATCCCTGTTTTGATATTGATGGTATTATGCTCTAAATCTTTATACCAATGTTGGGTTGGTGACTCTGTCTCGATTCCTTTTTCTTTGTCTATCTGTATGGCTGTTTATGTTCTTTTTCAAACAGGAGGAAATATATACATGTATCTTATCAATGGAACAAGTAAAGTGCGTTTGCAGTTGATTGTCTATTTACTATTTGCATTTATAGCTATACCATTGATGGACTTTTGT
>Ga0192242_10106_pt1 | contig 41625 bp, 62 predicted proteins | sample Koala_Koa27_J3_FD_131235 | JGI IMG/M metagenome (GOLD analysis project Ga0192242, IMG submission 131235) | Enriched cells from koala feces incubated with labeled cellulose particles, San Francisco Zoo, California, United States - Koala_Koa2-7_J3 ...
CTGTAACGAGCAGGTATCCAACGTCTGCCCATAAGGGACATGGAATTGTATGCCAGTGGTGTTGCTTTAAGTCGCAGGCTCTCGTTTTTTCTGTAATTGTGATACGCTTTTTGTGGCAGAGCCGATGCTATTATTAAAGCCGGAAGCGAGGAAGTCCCTATGACCAAACCTAGCGTAATATTGAGCAAACTTGATACCGCCTCTCTTGATATTATCAATAAAATGGCAGTTGTCCTCGTATTTATAACTTTGACAGCTGCTACTATTTATACGGGAAGCCTCGCAATGGGTGTAATATTCACTCTTGTTGCCATGGCCGCTTTGGCGATAGCTGCGCCGATATTGGGAATCATTCTCTACGGAGCTTATACGATATTTAAGCTGATAAAACTCTAAATTTTTACCCATACATCGCTTTTATTATTTTTACTGTCTCATCATATTATCATATCTGTACGCATGCATGGAAAGCAAAAAAGAATGGCCATGAGATTTTTATAACATTGTGAAGGAAGCAGAACCTATAGCAGATCCAAAACGGGGAGAGGGCGGCGCCGATGATAAGACCGATGGATAAAGCTGTGTTTGGCAATAATATCACCTCTTTTATTGACCGTCATACTGATGCGCTTGTCATCATCACTTGCTGGACGTTGTGGGGGCTAGGCTGGTGGATGACCGGTAATGCCGCGGCCGGTTTATTCATGGTGCCCGTGCTCATTCTGTTTTTTCTAGTGGCGGCGACATTGTTAATATGCATAGCCGTCCCTCTGCTGATTGTGCTTTTCTATATTGCTGCAATAATAGCGGCACTGTTCTTCTGTCTGTTCAAGAAAATCTAGCTGGCCTCTGCTTTACAGTCTCAACCGCTTCGCGATACGAACCCAGCAGCTCTTTTATCTCCATTATCTTGGAACAGGAAAAGTAAAGTACGTGCGCTACTTCTGCGCAGATTCGTCGCAGTTTTCCCTGGCTGCGTTTCTTAACACGCGCGACAGCAGTATCTCTCTTTTAAGCTTTCTGAAAGAGAGGTAAAACATTGTGACTGTGGTACAGACGGCAATCGTATCGGCGATAGGCTCCGCGAGAAAAACGGCGAAGACCTTATCCTCGAAAATGTTGGGCAGGATGTAGATCAGCGGTATCAGCAGAAAAACTTTCCGCAGCAGGGCGAGGAATAAAGATGTCCGGCTGTTGCCCAGGGCGATAAATGTCTGCTGACAGGCTATCTGCGCTCCGAAGATGAGCGAGGCTGCCATGTAGACCCTTATGGAGCGAACACAATATTCCGTGAGGGCGGCGTCTTTGGTAAAGATGGTGATGAAGAGCATTGGCGTGAACATACAGAACGCCCAGATCAGGGCGGAGTAAACGAGACAGGCGCGGAGGAGCGTCCGGAAGGCGGCGCTGACCCGCTCGATGTTGCCCGCGCCGTAATTAAAGCTGACTATGGGCTGCGCGCCCTGCGTCATGCCCTGCAGCGGGAACATCGAAAACTGCATCACGCTGCCCTGGATGGTCATCGCGCCTACGGCCAGATCTCCCCCGTATTTCAGCAAAGAGGTGTTGAAGCATATGTTGAGGATGCTCTCGGTGGACTGCATGACGAAGGGGGCCGCGCCAAGCGCGAGCGCAGGCGCCAATATATCCCATCTGGGTTTCATATAGCGTCTTTTTATATTAAGGTAACTTCTGTCTGAGGTGAGGAAGAGCACCACCCAGGCAGCCGATATGCCCTGCGAGATGATCGTGGCCAGCGCCGCGCCCTGCACTCCCATATGGAAGCCGAACATAAACAGCGGGTCGAGTATGATATTACATACCGCTCCGATCAGTACGGAAAGCATGCCGGTCCTCGCGTAGCCCTGAGTGTTGATGAAGGCGTTCAGTCCCAGAGAGAGCTGCACGAAGACTGTCCCCAGCGAATATATGCGCATGTAGCTCCAGCCATATTCTATCGTGGCTCTGCTTGCGCCGAACATAAGGAGTATCCGTTTACCGTAAAGCAGAAATATGACTGTCAGCAGGAAGGCCGCGATGAGCAGTGCCGTCGTACAGTTGCCGAGGATACGCTCAGCCGTGTCCGTGGCGCCTCGACCCAGCATGATTGAGGCCCGCGGCGCGCCGCCCATGCTGACCAGCGCGGCAAAGGCGGAGATCGCGGTGATAGCGGGGAAGGTGACCCCGACGCCGGTGAGCGCGTTCGCACCAATGTCTGGCAGATGGCCGATGTACATGCGGTCCACCATGTTGTAAAGCACATTGATGATCTGGGCTGTGATCGCAGGCAGCGCGAGACGGAAGAGCAGATATCCGACGCTGCCTGTTCCCAGGTCAACTTTTTTTGCCGCCTCTTTCTCCATCTCGAATGACGCCGTTCCCTTCCACTGAGCCCTGCGAAAAACAAAAAAGGGCTTTCGAGAATAACCCGAAACCCCTTGTTACTGCTTAAAAATGGCGCGCCGGACAAGATTTGAACTCGTAACCTTCGGATCCGTAGCCAGTTTTTTAGGTATTTTCGGTCATATACTAGCAATTTTAAAAATATGATTTTATGTTGCTAATACTGGATAAACCCCTCTTTTTATTATTTTTGCACCTGCTATAATATAGCTAGAACAATATAGTTCGTGAGTACCCAGTGAGTACCGGAGGTGCAATTTTTTCAATGGCCAATATCAACCTTACTATCAATTATGTCGAAAAGCTCAAACCTTCCGACAAGAAATATAACGTGCGCGATAAGCTCATAAACGAACTTATCTTACGTGTGTCGCCATCCGGCACAAAAACTTATTATCTCGATGTCAAGTTGCCCAACAGCCGTACGATGAAGAAAATCGGCGACGCCATGGTACTCACTCCGCAGATGGCACGCGAGAGGGCCAAGGAGATGCTCTTGCAGATCCAGGCTGGCGAAACATTCAAGCCGAAACTCACGCTAAAAACCCTCATCGAGAAGTATTATACATCTTATTGCACGGAGAATTATAAGACCGGGCAAGTAACGATAGATACCATCAAAAAACATTTTGACTGGCTATTCAACCGCCCTGTCGAAAGTATAACCTTTATTGAAATCCAAGAATGGCGCTCGCAAAGAATAAGGACTGTCACCGCGGCGACCGCCAATAGAAACGTGGATATGTTGAAAGGTGCCCTATCGTATGCGTTCAAGAACAAGCTTATCGGAACAAACCCACTGCGCGGCTTCTCGAAGCTGCCGGAGAAAGACAGCGAGCAGAAGGTCCGTTACCTCACGGATGATGAATACGCTGCGCTCATGGCCGTGCTCGATGAGCGAGAGGATGAACTGCGCGCCAAGCGCGCCCGCACCCGCGCTCACGCCAAGGGGCAGCACTTGCCGGATCTTGGCGATACGGTATATGCCGACTATTTTAAGCCGCTGATCTTGACGGCGCTTGGTACAGGCATACGCCGCAATGCGATATTTCACCTCTTGTGGAGCGACATTGATTTTGACAATGATACCATCACGTTGCGGGCGACATGGGCCAAAAACAAAAAGACCGCCGTTATCCCAATGAGCAAGAAGGTTAAAGCTGTTTTAGAGGCGTGGCGCAAAGAGAGTCCCGGCGAGATAGTGTTCCCATCTCCAAAGGATGGCGGATATTTGGACAACGCTGATCAGTCTTTTGATGTGGTGTTGAAGAAGGCCGGTATCAAAAACTTTCGCTGGCACGACATGCGGCATGATTTTGCCTCACGCCTCGCCATGGCCGGCGTAGACTTGAATACCATCCGCGAGCTGATGACGCACAATGATATATCCACCACCATGCGCTATGCGCATCTGTCGCCGAATGTTAAAAAACGGGCGGTGGACTTGATATAGAAAATCCCCACGCCCACTCACTGTGGATGTAGCGCGTGGGTGGGGGATTATGCCGCATTTTCATATTTCATAAGGAATGTATCTAATCGCTCCGCAGCGCTCCTAGGATTTTGAAGAATCTTGTCGGCTGCTTCTTCGAGGCGCAGCCGCGGTTTTTCTGCAATTTTATCGTGAAGTATGGCGCAGCTTGGAACATACAGTTTTTTCTTCTCGAAATAATAGATCGTGGCAGTTGTCGAGTTTGCTTTATCTGCTGACGTGATGCTGAAGATATATGCGGGGCGTCCAGTTTTTAACTGCACGCGGCAGTCGATGGGATAAAGCCCTTCCGGGTCATACTCTTCATTCAGATAAGAGAAATTCACAGGCCGTCCTCTTACTCCCTCGGCAACGCTGCTCCTAAAGTCTTCAGCAAATTTACTCTTAGCCCGTTCTATTTTCCACATGGACATATCGCCTATCTTCAAAAGTCCCTGAGAAAAAGTAAAAATGGAGTCAACAATATCTTGTGGGGTTTTTATGCCCTCAATTACAAAACGACCGTTCTCATCTTTCATAAAATGGGACGTAAGGATCTTATCCATAACAGCCATACGTGTTATGCTGTCCACTCCGATGTCGTGATAACTAAGGTACATCATATTGTATAGCTTCATCAAGGGCATTATACGCGTTAATGTTATTTCCGAGCTATCATAATAATGTGTTTTAGGACCCAAATTGATCTTGCAAGCCGCAAAACAAGCAATATAGCACAAGTCAAAATTAAATATAAAATTAAAGATTTAAACTTATCAGTAAAAATTGAAATTCCCGCAAGTATGGTAAGTATTCCAAGAAGATTCAGCGATGAAAAAAAACTCCGTAAATTTGGCTGTAAAAAATTTTATCGGAGTTTTTTAGCGCTGTTTTTAGTTTTTCCGGCATGCAGGTAATCAATATAGTGATACCAGTAAGCACGAAGCCAAAAAGCGAAATTGCCAGATTAATTAGTAGTAGGGCCAGTTCTTTTTTATTTTCATAATAAAATTGTGACTTGTCATAATAAACAAGAAACGCAAATAAAATTGTGGAGAAGATGACCCCTATAATAAAATCACAAGACAGAAAATATCTATCGTACTTACTCTTCCACCTCTTCATCATTAATTTTCACCTCTTGTTCTTTCTGGCATATGAGTACAGCGTCAAGTCCAATAAGTGCGGCTTTTTCTCTATTGTACAACCTGAGTAATGCATTGAACATTGACTTGCTGTTTAAATATCTATCATTGCGCTCCTCTGTTTGAGCGGAAACGTTTTTATCATAGTTACCTTCCAACAAATCTACATATTTTTTCCGTCCCTCATTAGATATATACTTGATGCGGGCCTTTTTAAACATATTTTTGCCGAATTTTTTGATATGAGCTATTACTGTATCGGAAAAATCCTCGTTAAGGGTTGCTCCTTTTCCCTGAACAGACAATATAATTCGTTCTGTTTGAGCATCTGCCTTCTCAACGTTTTCAATTAATTCCTTTAGAGAAGCTGCTTCGTCAGGGACAAGGCTTGATGCTCCCTTCCGTACTTCTATATCTATCTGATAAACGCCTTTTTTGCCTGTAAGCTCGGCAAAAGCATTCTTTTTCAAGAGCCGGTAAATCATAAGTTCTGACATAGCGTTGCCATAGCACAGATACTTGAAAAACATAATTATGCCGGGAGCTACTCTCGAGATCTCTAATAATAAAATAGTACCAGTATCATTTCCTATTGTGAACGGTGCCATAAAAAAATGAGCTTTTTCCAAGAGGCCGTTAGCATCATCGCCTATTGGAATTTTGCTTTCAACTCCCTTGGTATCTATATGCGGAAGATTCGATTTTCTTACATAGCATATCGTACCATAGGTCTCTGTATTTTTTGCTTCCTCCGGAATATCTTCCGGGAATCGCATTGAAAGATATATTTCTTCAGCAGAAACAGGAAAAAACTGTTTTTCTCTTCTTTAAGATCTAATGGTAGTGCTTTGATTTCTTCAAATTTTTCCCTAATGGCATCAGGTTTCACGTTAAGCCAGTAAAATTCAATTTTCCGACTGAGACTTGCCATATTACTACCTCCCTGTTTTTTTCAGCGTTACTATTTTTTTCTCGTTGTCGTGCTCTATAACCATCACGAGGCTGGACCCGGCATTCCACTTATTGGCGATATGTATGTCAGAGGATACTCTGAGATACGCAGCGGCAGGAATCATAATTGATTATCCAATTTATCGGCTAATCTCGTAATCATCTTGACTAGGTGCTCTCTCTATATCTAAGCGTGGTTCCATGTTATCAAAAAAAGTCTGTAAATCATCAATACTTAGCGAATAGCCAAGAAGATCTGCGAATACCAAGTGAGGCATTTTTTTAGTCCGTAGCATTTCGATAATGTGGTCTGGGTTGGTAAAAATATTGTTCTCAAATTTCTTGCGAGCAATTAAATGATTTTCAAGGTGTTCATATATTTCCTTTACATCTTCCGTTTTATATTTTTCCCACATATAAGTTGACAGTGCCTCTAGAAACTTATCTCCCGTATATTTTTCATCCTTTCCTGTATTTAATCCTACAAAATATTTTTTAGTTAGCTCTATCATAAATACCACTCCCAGTATTTTATTTGTAAAGCTTAGCACTTTTAGGAACTGAGTAGACATCGGTTCGAAATCGAACCATTTTACCCATGTATCTCCATGGGTTACCGAGTTTTTGAACCTTTTCCTGATCAGTTAACTTGTTCTGTTCTTCTGCCATAACTATCACCATCTTTTGTTAGATTTTTATTTTTTCATTGTTTATGCAGAAGTAATATTCTTATGATGCCGTCTCTTGTTTCTGTGTAGCCTCTGGCTCTGCTTCAAAATTTTTCAGACACAGGTGCAACAGGCTTTCCGCCGCTCTTGCTTCATCGTCCGTGAATAGACCCGCCGCCTCTGTGAGCGCTCCGTTTAAGGCCGCTATTGATTCGATGATTTTTGCCGGCAACCGCACTGTTGCTGTGGATGCGAGTAGCGTGCTCCCTGCGGATTGGGCTGGAATGAAGTTAGTAAATGTAGTAGGTTCCGCTGGTTTGGGGTGCTCCGGTTCATTTTCGCAGGGTTGGTGTATATCCGTACCTAACATCTTATTAATATCGTTGGAAAGTAAATTAGGATCACAAACCTCTCCTGTGAAAAAAGCTACTGAAGTTTTTAGCGCATACGCAAGCTTATAAAGGTTGCCTATGTCAGGTTGTCTTTCTCCAGATTCCCAGCGCCAAATTGTATTTGGCATTACTCCGATGATCTCAGCCAAAGCACGACGGCTAAGTGCGTTCTTTTCTCTGGCAACCTGAATATTGGTTCCGACACTTTCGGCCCACTCAAAAGTCATAAAGCCACCACCTTTCTATGAAGTTTATCCCAGTTTGGTACTATTTAAAATAGGACGAAATGGGATTAATTATCTTCCCGTTTTGGGTACACGGGACTTTAGGCCTATTGATATTTTCCCAATTTGGTAATATATTTTATTTGTTGAAGGAGGTGATGTTATGGATGGTCTTAAAAAAATGAGAATAGCCAATAACTTATCTTGCCAAGCCCTTGGTTCCCAAATTGGAGTAGGCGCAAATACTATTTCACGTTGGGAAAGAGGGCAAAGGAGCCCTGATGTCGAAATGCTTGTGAGGCTATCTCAAATTTTTCATTGTACTGTTGACGACCTACTAAACCCTACGCCACCCCTGCCCCAAGTGGAGCAGGGGGAGACGGCAACGGCATAGAGGAGGCCAGGCGGCTGCAGGCGGCGTTTTCTTCTTTCCGCTTCGGAGTGGAAGAGGCTCTTGATCTGGGAGAGGACGGGCGGTTTGACGATCCGCTGACAAGGGAGAGTGCAATAAATTTGTACAATGCTCTTGAAGAAGCCCTCAAGTAGTTGGCAGAGCGTCGCTCTTTGACAAATGAATATTGGCGACAAGATTAAGTGACAGGAAGGTGTGATTGGCTATGGCGTTGAAGGTATCTCTGGAAATTGCCAATAACTCTTCTTCTCTATGTGTACAGAGGAGGATTTCAGTTTCCGGTACGCTGGCTATTGATACTGCTGAGGAGGAAGCGCTTGAGTTGTTTCGTCTCTCTTGGGAGAGGGTAGTCACTCCGATTCAGAGAGGACTAGGCTTGATAGATGACGCCGCGGACCTTTTACCAGAGGACGACGAGGATTTTGAACTTTTTTAGGAAGCTCTCCGGTAATGATCTGAGGGATAACGGCCGCATTGACGCCCCAGAGGTGCGGGCGAAGATTGAAAGGGGGATTCACGTTTTACAGGAGGCGCTTGTTTAAAGGCGCGCTGAACCTTGAAAACTCAATATGGGAGGCAAGCTTTTTGTAGAAGGAGGCGTAAGTATGGGCAGGGCCCGCATCGAGGAATACAAAGTAAATGTCTTTTTCCCCTCGATTGAGGATCGTCGTAACGAGGATCCCGGACAGGCAGCAATCAGGGAGGCCAATCTGAGAAGGGCCCGCGCCTGGTTTGATTCGCTGTTCGATATGTACTATGAGAGCTGTACTTGCAGGAGTAAAAAGGAGGTTGGTTTATGAAACTATCGTGGTACTTGGTATTTATTGCAGTAGTTTTTGTGTTTTTTCATGGCTTGGGAAGAGGGGAGGCAAAGCGTGCTGATGCACTAAAGAAAAATTTTTTCTACGACAAGTCGTATGCTGAAATGTATCGTCATCTTATCCACCTCGGCATGAATGAATTAACGAAAGACAAGAAACAGAACGCTTAGCTACCTACGCTAAGAGCTAAGCGTTTCACCAGCACCATGACAATCGAATACCGGGCATATGAAATTTTTTGAAATAAGGATGTGGTTTACGTGGAGTCCATGAAAGAGACGGAAAAATCTTTTCCTCCCAATGTAATGGCCATAAGTCTTATAACTATGGCGATTACTGGAGTCTGCCATATGATGTTTTCCGCAGTCTGCCTTGTTTTAGCTGTTGCTGCTGCAAAAGGATGGTTGGCGGCTTTTCTCTACGCTGCAAGTCTCATGAATTTTATGTTCGCGGTGATACACCTGGGCAATCCTTTAACTGGCTTGTCCGGCATCCGCAACACAGGAGTCAAGAAATAAGCAGCCTAATTCTGTAAGTCTGAATTTGTTGGGGTCTGGCGGAACAAGTGCTGTGTGTTGAAAAAACACTCGCGAGCCTGTTGTCGCGCCGCCTATTTGTTTTGCTTCTCGAGGTTCAATTTTCTGCATTACGGGAAGGTCGTCTATGAGAGAGCATCGCTTGAGATTTTGTATACTGACCCTAACGTCAAAATCTTCTGCGTCTGAAGTCTTTGCTAGGACTCGGGTGTCAAAAAACATAACTAATGGCGTAGGGGCGTATGGCATAAACGGGGCTTTTGTCGTTGCTCTCCGTGCATCTTTATACACCTTGTTTAGTAGCTGCGCATCCAATGGTGATAAGTCTTTTATTATCGAGATAAATGCCGTCCTGGGTTCCGGTTTATTTGGATTAAGCTCATTCGCTAACAGATTTGCCCATAAATCCCTTAGCGAAGGATCTTCTTCAAGCGACGCCCACTCTATCCAAGGTAGGCCAAGTTTTAATGTGCATGCACGCTGACTTTCCAGTGAAATGCTGGCCGCTCGCAGTTTTTCTTGAGATGCCTTGCATGCCGCGAGCAAGCATTCAGCTTGGCGGCTCGCCACGTATGCCGGAATTTGCGGGAAAATGAGAGATAGTCCAGCATACACACCCCCGCAGATTTCTTTCATTACAGAATAGCTATCTTTGATTGGCCCAATATGATTATCAGCCATGTTGGTATTCACCTCTCTAGTGTGTGCCTGTGCCCGGTATTCGATTGTCATGGTGGGGTGGTGCATCAATTATATCAGCACTATAACAACTTAAGGAGGTGGTAAGGAAATGGAAACACTTGAAACCAAGCTCGAATATCTGATCGAGCTACTTGAGAAAGAGCGCAGCGGCACGCGCCGATTCCTCACGAAAGAGGAGGCCGCCGAGTACATGGGGATGAGCTCTTATACGCTGGATGAATACCAGCGGCTGGGTAAACTGAAAATCCCCTCTGTGAAGATCGGCAAAATGGTGAGATATGACTTGAAAGACATAGAACGGTATTGCGACGAGCTGCCGCGGCGAGAAAGGAAGGAGGCATAGCCATGAAATCATATTGGTACTGGATATTTATCTCTCTGGTCTTTGCGTTCTTTTACGGTCTGGGGCGTTTGGAAGCGCGGCGCAGAGAGATGGAGCGGATCGAGCTTCGCGAGTGCGCGGCCAGGGAGGAGCGGCGGCGGTGCTGGAATCAGGAGGGCGAGTGATGGAGCAATTTGCGCAGAGCGAGTTTTTCTTTTACCACATCGCGCCTAACCTAACGCTGACCAAATTTGTGTTTTTCTTTGGGATCTTCGGGCTGGTCGGCGTGGTGGCGCAGTCGGTGCGGATTGGGCTGGAAGCGGAGGAGAGAGAGGAGCTTGAGCGTGGGGAAAAGGTACATCTACCGAGGTAAAGAGCTGTTCGTCGCGGACCTCCTCACCGGTTGTTTTAGAACCGTATGGGTTTCGAGTTCGGGCGAAATTCATATCGTCAAAGTACGGGAGCTGCCATTACGACGAACAGTTAAGACGGCGCAGCGAGATTTAGATCGCTTTGCTGAGAAGAGAAAGCTGAAGGAGGCATAACGATGAGCGTTAAGTATTTTTGTGATGTATGCGGCAAGGAGTTCGATTCATGCCAAGGAAGGAAGCGGAGGTCTATCGCCGTTTTAATGACAATCGACGACGAGGAGCAATCTATAGGTTTTTATACCTCAGACACTTGCGACGATTGCCAAACGAAGATTACAGAGCGGTTTGAAACATTTGCGGACGAACTTGATAGTGAATGTGTACATACCGAAGATTAGGAAGGAGACCACGACAATGGAAGAGAAGAAAATCAAGAAGGTTATAGTCGTTTTTGAGGATGAAGAGCCGTTTCTCTATGAAGCGAAGGACGAGGATGACCGCAAGTCCGCCATGCTCATTTACTCCGCGCTTCAAGATGCTGTCAGAGACGGAGGCCTTTCCGCGTTTTTCCTTGCGTATAAGACACGGCGCTCTATGGGGAGCAACGGAGCTTACGGCAACGCAAACGATTGCTTTCAGTTGATGTCCTGTACTCTCTCGGATATATGCTTTAAAGCCAGCAGTGTTCCTAGCGCTGCGATGGATAGTATCGTGACAGTTGCAAAGAAGTTGCTGTTGGGGGAGATGTTGGAAGAAGCGATTAAAAAGCTTGGAAAGGTAAAATCCGCCTCCGAGGAAAAGGAGGTTTTTATCCACGTTCTCAAACTTTTGGCGGAAGAAGAGCCCTCTCAAAAGTGAGAGGGCTTGTCGAAAAGAATTTTGGCGGCAGTTGGCGCTGCCGCCTCTATTTTAGCACAGGAGGCTGAAAACATGAAAAGGTATTTAGTTACTGAAAAGCAGCTCGAAGAATTGAAAGAAGCCTTTGAGATGACGTTGTTTGTAAACCATAACAACGAGCGTTTCTTGAAGTTCCTCGTTGAAGATATAGAGGCGCAAGAGCTCGACATCCGCTGCGAGGATGAAATCAAAAGCTCCGACGAAGTACGCCGGAAGGTTTTCGTTGCAACCTATACCCCGAGGGGGAGTATGTAGATGACGATTACAGCGTCTGAGTTTAACAAGCGCCGCGCAGAGCTGATCCAGCTCCATGAGGAGAACTCCGGCAAGCGCGGTTTTGGCCGCGAGGCTACGGCGAGGAAGATCGCGGCGCTGCTGGGGTATACGGAGGAGAACTGCAGCGGATATTGGGGCGATAGGAAAACTTATTTCGGACTGGATAAGGACAGCCCCGCCCCGATGTTTCCCTGTCCTGTAAATAAGCCTTATGTCCGGCAGAGCTTCCTGCATGTGAAGAGCTGTCCCGCGGGGTTGTGGTCGCCGATGTTGAATTTGCAGATCGGCAATTCCTGGGACGGAAAGTCTACATACGATTTTTGTCCCCGTTTCACCTTTCCCGACGTATGGGCGGACAACGTGCTGGCTACGGCCTTTGATGTCATGGTCTACGATACAAAAAAAGAGGCGTTGAAGGCGGCGCAGCATGAGGGCTGGCTTTGGCTTGACAGAGAGGTAAGTAATCTGGATATGCTTCTCAGAAACCCAAATGACGCCTATCCAGTATCGGCCGATAAGCTCCGCAAGACTTTCGAGAGCGCGCTGAAGATGTTGACCTGGCTCGGGGAATATGAGCTTGGAGCGCAAATTGACCGGGAGTGTGAGGAGACTGTGAGTCTGGCGGCAGTAAGGACCGAATCGGGGCTTGCGGTACCAGAGAGCGCCATTGAACCGGTTCAGGATGGAGGCAGCAGGATTCTTTACGAATTCCGCTGCTCTAAAGGCCCCTACTCTGTCTCCGCCGACGCGCTGACTTTTGGTGATGCAAAGGCTAGTTTTGGATGCGAAAGCTGTAACTTTTTCCCATGCAGTGGCCCTACATGGGTTTGCCGGACCGTTGGGTGTAGTGAGGACGAAGCGACCGATGTCGAGTTTTCAAAAGGTGAGAAGAATACCTCTTCGGGACAACAGCGGCTGGCGGGCGAGGACGTCATGCCGACCGCCGAGCCGGTCAAAGGAGATCCCGAATTGACGAAGGTCAAGGACAAGTACGACGAGATCCGCCTCAAAATTCAGACTGAAAAGCAGGCAATCAAGGAGATCAAGGAGGAGGCTCTAGCGCCTCATAAGAGCGAGATCAGCGAGAAGGAATCGACGATCGAGCTGATGTCCTTTGTCATGACGCTGTTTGAGGTCCAGACGGCCAAGGCGGAGGCGAAGATCAAGAGCAAGCACGAGGACCCGACCTTTTGTGTGTACGCCTATACGCTGACGGGGTTCAAGGGGGTCCGCGTGCAGGTAGGTACGAAGCAGGATATCCGCGATCTTGAGTATCAGCATGACGGCGTTCATTCTTACGTCCTCGCCGAGTTTTTGAATGGCGAAGAAGTTACGGACAGGGAGGAATAGAAGATGACAAAGGAAAAGATTATGGAGTTTTTGGTTTCTGACGAGGAGGGGCTCGACATTTGGTGTGTGGATTGCCCGGAAAAGATAGAGTATCCCGGCCACTGCGAGGGAGGCTTGCCGATCGAACCCGACGAGGTGAGCTGCCCCTGCGACCTTGAAACCGGAGAAGAGGGCTGCATTATGAGGGCCGAATATAAGGAGATCGAGAAGAAGGCGGCGGAACTGGCGGAATTGGTCAGAGCCTCATTGAAGGGAGGCTGCACAGATGATTGAACCCGGTCTGTATGACGATATCAGCAACGAGGAGTATCACAGCGGCCCAGGGGTGAGCAAGTCGGCTCTGGATATCATTCATCGTTCGCCGGCGCATTATCAGGCGTCGCTATTGTTGCCGCGCACCGAGACACCGGCAATGGTGATCGGCACGGCAATTCACGCCGCGGTGCTCGAACCGGAGACTTTCGAGGCGAAGTTCGTCGTGGCGCCGGAGGTGAATCGGCGGACAAACGCCGGGAAGGAAGAGTGGGAGCGATTTAGGTATTCGGCCTTGGCGGCGGGGATGCGGATGTTGACGCAGGAGCAGTACGACGCGGCGAGGAATGTCCGCGACGCGGTATACGCCAACAGGATGGCGGCGAATCTGCTCTGCGGCGGAAAGGCGGAGCGGTCGGTGTATTGGAATGAGGTGGTGGACGGCGCGGAGGTCCTGTGTAAGTGCCGCCCCGATTATCTGCGCGAGGACGGTATTTGTGTGGATCTCAAGACGACGGAGGACACCCGCTCAGATCATTTCATCCGCAGCGTCGTCAATTACCGGTATCACGTGCAGGCCGCCTGGTATGAGCGTGGGATTGGCGAGGTCCTGCCGGCGGCGAGGGATTTTGTCTTTCTGGCCGTGGAGAAGGAGCCGCCGTATGGCACGGGGATTTTTACGCTGCCGGATGATTTTATCGACGTCGGAAATTACGCGGCGATGGCCGATTTGCGTACTTTCGCGCGCTGTAAGGCCGCGGATCACTGGCCATGTTACGCGGAAGAGGTTCAGGTGCTGGAAGCGCCTAAATGGTTCAAGGGATAGAAAGGAATGATTGTGATGATGGAGAATAACAATTCCGCGATAGCGACGGTGGCCGAGAATGAGGTTCCGATCAGTCCGTTTACATCGATAAAGACTTTTGAGACGGCACAGCGTATGGCTAACATTTTGTGCAGTTCGAGTCTTGTGCCTGTCCAGTATCAGGGTTCGAAGAATCTGCCGAACTGCGTGATCGCGCTTGAGATGGCGAACCGCGTGGGCGTCTCTCCATTTCTTATTATGCAGAACATGCACGTTATTCAGGGACGCCCCTCGATGAGCGCGCAGTATTTGATCGCTATGATCAACGCAAGCGGGAAGTTCAGCCCGCTTCGTTGGAAGGTCGAGAAACGCGGTAAGAAAAAGATCAATAACTTTGAGATCGAAGATTGTACTTATGTTGCTTGGGCGCGTGAACTGTCGACCGGCGAAGTGCTGGAGGGGCCGGAAGTTACCACGGAGATGGCGGTCAGGGAGGGCTGGTACGGAAAAAACGGCAGTAAGTGGCAGACGATGCCCGATCTGATGTTTAGGTACCGTTCCGCCGCTTTTTTCAGCCGCATGTATTGTCCCGAAATGGCGATGGGGCTGCATACGACTGAGGAGATAGAGGAGATGCCGCCAACTCCGGAGATGAAGAAGGTGGACGCGGTTTCGCGCGCGGAGGAGCTGACGAAGAAGCTCGTCGGCGAGACGGTCTCCTCCAAGGATGATTTTCCGCCGGTCGTTGATGTGACGCCGAAGGCAATGGAGGAGAAGCGGCCAAAGCAGACGCGGCCTGTGGAGGCAGAGCCTGTCTCTGAGGTCAAGGAGGCGGTACCGGATATTCCTCAAGAACCGGCAGTTCCGGAAGCTACGGTGCGTGGACAGCAGTCTATGGATTTTGGCAGTCCAAGCGACGACGCTTTTGAGATCCCCGGCGTCAGCGTCGGGGATGAGGAGCCCTTCTAATGAAGATCCAAAAGTTGAGTATTGAGCGTTTTAAGCGCATTTTTGAGGTGGAGATCACTCCCCGGGGGAACACGATCGAGATCTGCGGCCGCAACGGCCAGGGGAAGAGTAGCATCCTGGACGCGATCTGGCTGACGCTCTCCGGAAACTCCGCCGCCAAGAACAGCGGGACGAGCAAGCCAGTTAAAGACGGGGAGAAGGACGCGGTTGTCCGTCTTGATCTCGGTGAGATTATTGTTACGCGCAAGTGGACCGCCGAGGGAAGGGGGTCGCTGACGGTGGCGTCGGCGGAGGGGAAGAAGTTCTCCTCTCCGCAGGCCCTTCTCGATACGCTGGTCGGCGGTCTGGCCTTTGACCCGCTCGCCTTTTCGCGGATGCCACCGAAGGAGCAGCGCAAGGCGCTGTTGGATCTCGTGAAGCTGGAGATCGACCCGGACGCGATCGACGCCAGGTATAAGGAAATTTACGACGAACGCACGATCATAAACCGTCAGCATAAGAATTTTCTCGCCGCGCTTGCCGAGATAGAGACACCGGCGGCGGATACTCCCACGCAGGAGCTGTCAGCCTTGGAACAGGTACGGAAGCTCGAAGAGGCGCGGCGTCGAAAAGCTGAGATAACGGGCAAGCAGGAGCGGCTGGAGGGGCTGCGCGAACGTATGAAACGGCTGCAGGCGGAGCTTGAGAACGTCATTGCAGAAGGTAAGGAGCTCGCCGCCGAGGTAAAGCAGGCTGTGATCCCCGATGTCGAGGCGATAGAGAAGAGCCTGCTGGCGATTGACCAAGAGAATAAGAAGATTCGGGAGAAGCAGCGGTACGCTGATCTTGTCGTCAGGGCCGAGACGGAAGAGAAGAAATCTCTTTCTCTCACGAAGCAGCTGGAGGATTTGGAGCGGAGTAAGCGCGAAGCTTTCGCCAACGCGAAGATGCCCATCGAGGGGCTGTCTTTCGACGAGGAGGGCGTGCTTTTCAATGGCGTGCCGTTCCGTCAGTGCTCCAGCGCGGAGCAGATGAAGGTCTGTATCGCGATCGCCGCGGCGCTTAATCCCAAGATTCGGGTGATTCTAGTCAAGGACGCCTCTTTGCTGGATGAGGAGAGTATGGAGCTCGTCAACCGCATGGCGGAGGATCTGGATATCCAGGTTTGGCTTGAGCGGGTGAGCGACGACGACAGCAGCGACGGTGTGAAGGTGATTATCGAGGACGGCGCAGTAAGGAGCTAAAAAGATGTATTTGCTGTCCGACGTAGAAAGCAGATTGTATGAGGCTATGGACGAGGCAGGGGCTCCCCCTGCCTCCGGACAGCATTTTGATCTTCAAGATGGAATGATAGTTCGCTATCAGCTGGACGGGGACAGGAGGGGCACAAAAAACGGCGCGTTTCTGGTGCATCTTGACGAGCGGCCTGCCGGCTGGGTTGAGAACTGGAAGACGCAGACGAAGGTCACGTTTACGTTAAAGAATATGCCGCCCCTCTCCACGGCTGACAAGGAGAGGTTTCGTCTTGAGATGGAGCAGGCCCGTGTGCAGCGCGCGGAGGATGAGGTAGCGCGCCACGCGCACATCGCGCAGAAGGCAAAGATGATGTGGGAGGCGGCTGCCGCCGCCGATCCGAAGTATCCCTATCTGCAAAAGAAGAGGGTGCCGGGATATACGCTGAAGCACGGCTTCGACGAGATCAAGGAGCAGTCTGACGGCACGACGAAGGGCGGCAAGACGGATGTCCTGTATGTGCCGCTTTATGACGGCAAGACTAAGAAGCTGATCAATCTGCAGCAGATATATCCGGACGGGAAGAAGTATCCGCTGTCGGGCGGCAAGATGAAGGGCGTCTTTTCCCCCATAGGCAATAGGAAGAGGGCAGACGGCCCGATCCTCGTCTGCGAAGGGTGGGCGACGGGAGCAAGCCTTTTCCGGCTTACGGGGTTTAATGTGGTCTGCGCGATGACCGCCGATAATCTTATGGAGGTCGTGCGTATGGTCAAGCAGACGAAACCCGACCGGGAGATCGTGATCTGCGCCGACAATGACCTTGATACGGAGAAGAGGACGGGAAAGAACCCGGGACGGGAGGCGGCGACGAAGGCGGCTCTCGCCGCAAACCTCGGCGCGCCGATTTACCCTGATTTCCTGGAGGGCGAGGACGGCACGGACTGGAACGATTATATGGTGCTCCACGGGGAGGACGCGGCGCGGGCGCACTGGAAGAAGAAGTACGACGAATCCCATGTTATGGCGGAGCCCGTTCAGACGGGGGCGATGTCAACGGCTCTTTTCCCGGATATCAGCGCGAAGAGCGGTAAGCCTCTCGGCACGATCGAGAACGTAGAGGCGCTGCTTAAGTTCTACCGGATTCAGGTGCGTTATAACGAGATATCCAAGGATCAGGAGATTTATATCCCCGGCCACGACGGGCGCACGGACAATATGCAGGAGGCCAACAATAACCGGATAGTCTCGCTGGCGGCGCGTCATGAGATACCTGTGACCAGGATACCGGCTTTTGTAGACGTTATTGCGGAGCAGAACCGCTATAATCCTGTGCGCGACTGGATTTTATCCAGGAATTGGGACGGCATTCCGCGGCTGACGAAGTTTATTTCTACGGTGCGGCCGCACGATGGTTTTGACACACATACTAGCGACATGATGATACGCCTGTGGATGATCTCCGCAGTGGCGGCAGTATTTAAGGAGCCGCGGGAGGGAGAAGCCCCTTTTTCCACCGCGGGTGTGCTTGTTCTGCAGGGAGACCAGGGCTGCGGTAAGACGACCTGGTTTCGTAGCCTTGCGCCGCGCGGCTCGGGCTGGGTCGGAGAGGGGCGCAGCGTAGACCCGACGAAAAAGGACACGATGATGGGGGCGCTGCGCTTCTGGATCGCCGAGCTGGGGGAGCTGGAATCGACGCTGAGGCGCGATATGGCGATGCTTAAGGCGTTTATCACGGACACGCAGGATGTGATTCGTATTCCCTATAGCAAAAAGCATAGTGTTTTCCCGCGCAGGACGGTGTTCGGAGCTTCGGTCAATCAGGCGGAGTTTTTGTCGGATATGACCGGGAACCGGCGTTGGTGGTGTATCCCGGTGAAGGCGATAGACAACGCCCATAATCTTGATATTCAGCAGGTATGGGCGGAGGTTTATTCGATGTATGAGGACGGCGCCACCTGGTATCCGACGGATCAGGAGAACGAGATCATTCTTAAAGCGAGCTGGCAGTTCACTTTCCCCGATCCGATCATGGATCTCATCCTGGATAAGTTTGACTGGATAGGGTACCCGAATGTGCCGATGGCGGGCATGACGGCGACGGAGGTGCTGAAGCTCTGCGGGATGGACAAGCCGACGCCGCAGGACGTCAAGACCTGTGGAACGGTGCTTAGACGTCTTACGAATAGAGACCCGCACAAGGGTACAGGAGGACAGAGGCTTTATTATCTGCCCTCAACGAAGTATCTGGCCGGTGGCAGATAGGTGGCGAAGCCTGACATGAAAAAAGTCAGTCATATCAACATAAAGTGGCGCACAGTGGCAGAGAAGTGGCAAACAAGATAGTCTAAAAACTCGGTGATACCAACGGAAAGTGGCGATCTTATTAAAATAATATATATAAATATATATATTATGGGTATAAGGGGTATAGGGCAGTGTTCTATTCCGCTTATCTCAAAAAAACTTTTCAAAAACGCGAAAAAAAGCCATCTGCCCAAAAAGCATTGGTATTACAGGGAAATAGTGTGCCGATAGCGTGCCACTTGCGTGCCACTCAATTTAGACACAATTCGGAGGCGATAGCGGATGAAAAGCCGGGAATTGCTGGACTACATCAGAGAAAACGGCATAAAGGTAGAGGTTCGGAACGGTAAGTTGTCCGCGACGCCGAAGGAGAAGGTCGCGCCGCTGGCGAATGATTTTATCGAGCACCGAAAGGTTTTGTTGTTACGTGCCCGCGGGCAGTTTGTGGACTGGCAGGGGTACCAGCGAAGGGTACGCGACGAATGCGACGTACATCACTGTGTCACCTGTTTGGGATGGGTCCCGGAGATAGAGGACGGAGAACGGACGGGGCTGTGTATGTCGAGGGTGGAGCCCTCGGTGATTTTGGTCGGGAGGAGATGAGGTCATGATAAAACCGAGACCATATCAGACTGAAATAGTAAATACTGTCTGTGCGGAGTGGCGGAACGGCGTAACGCGGCAGCTGGTGAGTTTGCCGACGGGATGCCACGCGGCAGGGACAGAGATTTTGATGTATGACGGTTCCGTTAAGAAGGTTGAAGATGTTCGCGTCGCTGAATTGCTAATGGGGCCGGATTCAAAACCGAGGCTTGTGTTCAGCCTTATTCGTAATAAGGGACGCATGTATAAGATTACGCCTGTCAAGGGCGAGCCGTTTGTCGTGAACGAAGAGCATGTGTTGAGCTTGGAGAAGACTAACGAAAGGTCGAATCCTGGCCGCGTTTATGAGAGTACGAGGCGCAGGCGCGAGAATATCTCGGTGAAAGAGTATCTCGGCAAGAGCAAGACTTATAAGCATACGCACAAGCTGTATCGCTGCGCGGTGGATTTTCCGCACGACGACATAAGGATACAAAAGGAGGATATCTCGCCTTATTTTCTTGGCGTCCTTTTAGGCGACGGTTCTTTTGTGAACGGAAATCTTATGGTCACGACGCCGGACAAAGAAGTGAGCGCGGCGTGTTACCGCGAGGCCGCGCGTTTCGGGCTGGATGTGAGGCGCGAGGATATGCCGGGGAACGCGGCGAGAAATTATCACTTTGTCCCCGTTGAAAGGCAAAAAGCAAAGAAAAATTCAAACGGCATCAGAGAGGCGCTGAAAAGACTGGGGCTTTTGAATTTGCGCTGTGGGGAAAAGTTCATCCCATACGCATATAAGACGGGGAGCCGTGCGGCGCGTCTTGAAATTCTGGCCGGGCTTATTGATACGGACGGTTCGCTTGGCCACGGGTTCGAGTTTTCCAGCAAGTCGCTGAGGCTTGCGGAGGACGTCGCATTTGTGGCGCGCAGTCTCGGATTCGCGGCCTATAGGAGCGTCAAGACCGTGAATGGCGAGGAATACCAGAGGGTGTCCATCTCCGGGCGGTGCGAGATTATCCCGACGAAGGTCGAGAGGAAGCAGGCGTCGCCTCGCAAGCAGAAGAAGAGCGTCCTTTTGACTGGATTCTCTGTGGAGTATGTCGGTGAGGGTGATTATTACGGATTCCACATTGGCGGCGACCATCTCTATCTGATGGGAGATTTCACGGTTACGCACAACAGCGGCAAGACGATATGTTTTGCCCTGCTGGCGCAGAAGCTCGGCGTGCCTACGCTGGTGCTCGCGCACCGCGAGGAACTGCTGCTGCAGGCGAAGGCGAAGATCCGCATGGTAGATCCGACGGCGAATGTTGGGATTCTCCAGGCACAGACGCTGGATGGGCTGTACAGCCATATTTGTGTGGCGAGCGTACAGACTGCGGTGCGGCCGGCGCGGATAGACGCGCTTCGCCGGCGCGGCTTCCAGATGGTGATCGTGGACGAGGCGCACCACGCGACGAGTATAAATACTTACGGCACGATTTTGGACGCGCTCGGCTTTATGGGCGAGGACAGGGAGAAGCTGCTTGTCGGGGTGACGGCCACGGCCTTCCGCGGCGACGGCATAGGGCTGGGCGGCGTCTTTGACAAGATAGTTTATGAGCGGACTATCCTGGCCATGATACGCGGCGGATATCTGTGTGACGCGCGCGGTCGCAGCGTAAAGACGTCGGCGGACCTTTCCGGCGTGCATACTAAGGCCGGAGACTTCGCCACGGCGGAGCTGTCGCTCGCGGTGAATACGGAGGAGCGGAATAGGATTATCGTTAAGTCGTATCTGGATCATGCCGCTGGCCGTAAGGCTATCGTCTTTTGCTGCGATATAAAGCATTCGCAGGATTTGGCGGCGGCGTTCCGCGACGCGGGGGTAGCCGCAGAGGCGGTATGGGGCGCGATGGAGGGACGCAGGGAGATCCTCGACGGTTACGCAATCGGCCGGATAAGGGTCATTTGTAACTGCAATGTGCTGACGGAGGGCTTTGACGACCCGACGACGGCGGCGGTGTTGCTGGCCAGGCCGACGAAGAGCCGTACTTTATATATACAGATGGTCGGGCGCGGCTTGCGGCTGGCGCCTGAGAAAACAGACTGCCTGGTGATGGATTTCGTGGACATGGCCGGGAAGCATAATTTGTGCAGTCTGGCGTCGCTCTCCGGAGCGAATGCGAAGTTCAAGGTCAAGCAGGGGCAGACGCTTACTGAGGCGATGGAGGAGATCGATGCCTCCGAGGTGTGGAAGAAGGAGCGCATCGGCGACATAACGAGCGAGGAAGTTGAGCTCTTCGAGCGCAGCCGCTTTGTTTGGACGCCGACATCCGACGGGCATTATAAGCTCGTGATCGGGGCGGAGACGCTTTGGATTCGGAAAATGGCTGGCTTGTATGTGCCATTTACGTATCCGCAGGGAGCCGAGAAGGCCACCGCTTTGGCCGACACGCCGCTGCCGTTGGGGTATGCCCAGGGTGTCGCGGAGGATTACGCGAGGATCAACGCGAAGAACACGAAGTTGATTGACCGCACGTCGAAGTGGCGTAAAGAGGCTGCCAGCGAGAGGCAGCTTGCGCAGCTGAAGAAGTGGCGGATTCCGCACGCGGAGGGTATTTCCAGAGGAGAGGCGTCGGAGATGCTTTCTTTGGAGATCGAGCGGCGGACGGCGAAGAATAACGGCCCGGCGACGGCGAAGCAGATCCACCATATCCGCTGCAAGCTGGGCATCCCGGTTCCGGAGACGATTACCTTTGCGGAGGCCAGGCGGCTGATCGTAGAGGGAGAAAAGCAGAAGGTGGTGGCATAGATGGCGGAGTTTGATATGCCTGGAATAGGCAGGGTACGGATGGCGCTTACTAAGTTGGCGAATGAGCCGTCCGTTAAGGGTAACGAGGATATTAAAAAGGCGTTGATAAAGGCGCTGTATACGGAGATTCGCGCCGCGAGGATAGCTGGCCATTCTTGGAATAAGGTCAGGGAGGCGATTCTCGCTGATGTAAGTATACGACTCTCGGAACAAGCACTAGTGAGGTATTTTGCGGAGGTCGATAAGGAATACGAAGAGAGAACTGGCGTCAAGGCTCTGCCGATGCGAGTGTCACAGATTCGGCGGAAAAAAGCTGTCAGACGACCGCGCAAGATAAAGGATGAGGCGTGCACAGATGTCTAAGATTGTGATTGGGATTGATCCCGGGGCGAAGGGCGGTATCGCGGTGCTTGAGACGGCTGCTGACGGCAGCTTGATCGTAATGGCGGCGGAGGCGGCTCCGACATGCGCCTTTGAGCTGCATATGTTTGGCAACCGGATGGGGTTCTTTTTCCGTGAGCACGAGTGCCACGCCTTTCTTGAGCGGGTCCACGCGATGCCGAAGCAGGGGGTCTCGTCGATGTTCACGTTTGGGCGCAGCGTCGGGATGTGGGAGGGATTTCTCGGCTGCTGGGGGATAAAGTGCGACTACGTGGAACCGCAGGTCTGGCAGAAGATCACGGCCCCGATGGCCGGGCTGACGACGAAGGATAGGTCGATCAGGTTCGCTTCGGTGGCGTTCCCGGATACGCCGCTTGTGCCGAAAGGCGGACGAAAACCGAGTGACGGAATCGCGGATGCGCTTTGTATTGCGTATTATGGGGCGAAGAGGGTGAGGGCAAAATAATGAGCAGTATGCTGATATACCTGTTGGCCTGGCTGTGTGTTAATGCGGCGCTGTACCTTTTTGCAATGTGGAAAGAGGCTGGGGGTCTGGAATATGTGGCTATTTTTGTTTTTATGATCACGTCTGTCCCGTGGAAACAATGGCCGCAGTGTTAACCGAAAATTTTTAAGAAGGAGCTGAGGGACTTGTCCAGAAAGGTGAGCTATATACCCAAAGAGGTGTTGCGGATAGAGGATATAATCTGGCTGTTTGCGGAGTATTGTCCCACTGGGCTAGCTTGCTTTTTTGGAGATGCAGATATGCCGGACATGGAAGAGATGGCGGCGATGGTACTGGCGAAGTATGCGACGGCGGAGGATATAGGCCCTGTAGATGGCGGTAAGGGAACGCCGCAGCAGCAGATCATCGTGGAGACTGGCGAGAGTGTCGTCAATGTTATTGCTTCCGTTGGTGGGCTTGACGCGATACGGCGGGTGTTCTTCCTTTATGGCGAAGAGTTCCCTCACAATGCACAGCTATTAAGAGAGATGGATTATATTGGCCGCAGCTTTCGTTATCCCTCGATCGAAGTGTTTGCCTTTAAGCATCATCTCACGGAAAAGCAGTTTTACCGCAAACGCCGGAAGGCATTACTTGAAATCTCTTGGGAGATATACCGGCGATATAAGATGTCCGAAAAGATGTCCGAAAAAGTGTCCGAAATAATGTCCGAAAAAATGGCATAGATTTATCTCAAAACGGGCGATATCATATCAGCATCGAATCAGCGCGTCCGCGGGAGAAATCTTGCGGACGCCTTTTTGTTGGGCGGTGAAGTAATGGCTCGAAGAAAGTTTTATAATTCCGCGAAGCGATACCACCTATCACGGGCTGACGGGGCTGAACCGCCAGACCGCGACGGGAGATTTACGAAACACGCGGGCCGCGCGCATGACTCCCTGCCCAAAAGGAGCATGATAAAAAATGGAAAAGACGAAAGAAAACAGAATTAAAAAGGAGCAGCGGCGCCTATCATCGATTTTTAAGATACGCCCGACCTTTAAAAGTCGGGCGTGTTTGCTTATAAGTAAAAGGGAGGCGGCGTAAGTGTCTAAGCAATACCACACCATTTATGCCGATCCTCCTTGCTGTTATTGAACCCTGAGTTCCTGCTTAAGTGCTTGTTGCAGGAGCGCCGAGTAGTTGAGCTTCTGCTCTTCCGCAAGCTCCGCAAGATAGGCTGGGATCGTAAGGGTCTTTTTAACAGCTTTCTGGCTCCATGCCCGGCGAACTGGGGGCATGAAGGCAACCACGAGCTGAGTGACGGAATCATCGCTTTGATTTAACGGTATATCGCTGGGGGCAGGTATATCCTCCTTACCTTTTTCCAGAAAATAGAGACAGTCCTCCAGTGTATATTTCGCCTGGTCGATGGCCTCCTCCAGCGTATCCGCCGAAGTATAGCAATTATCCAGATCAGGGAATCTTACGTCCCACATTCCCTCCTCATCCTTAGAAAAGATGGCGGGGAAAATATAGCGGTCAGGATACTTTTTCATGTTATCAACTCCTTTATTTATCTTTTTGTCCAAAGGGGCCGGGGCTATTTAAGCCCCAGCGCCTTCTTTATTGCTTGATCCACTCCGATGGAGATTTTATAGGGGATTGGAAAACCTCTTTGTCCTTCTTTGGAGGCCCAGTAATGGCTTCCTTTTCCCCGGCTCTCTGTTACCGTCCAGCCAAGTTCTCTTGCTATTTTTACGAACTCGCTTTGTGTGTATCTTTTATTGGCTGGATATTCTTTTTTCACTGTTGAGCCGCCTCCTTTCGATGAATTAATTATAGCACAAATATGACACGTGTCAATACGTATCGATAAATAATTTAGCACAATTTTCCCAGACAGGAGGGATGAGAATGCGAAAGACTGTACCTATCAGGACACAGCCGGAAATACAAAGTTTCCTCAAGCGGCTGAGAGAATGGAATCAAAACTACTACATGGGCGCCCTGATCGGTATTCAGTGGGGGATTCGCTGCTCCGACATTCTTGCCCTCACCGTTGACGACGTACTCGCAGGAACGGGTAAGCGGGTACAGATCATTGACCGAATAGAGATCAAAGAGATCAAGACAGGCCATGAGCGTACCATCCTGATAACCGACGACATGAAAGACGAGTTGTACATGCACATAAAGGGTATGGGCAAGAATGTGGATAGGAATTGCCCCCTTGTCCTGTCGCGCAATAGAAATGAGTTTGGAGAGTGCAAGCCGATATCACGACAAAGGCTTTGGGCCGTACTTAAACAGGTTGCGGACGAGCTGGGGATAAAAGGCCCTATTGGCACGCACAGCCTCAGAAAGACCTGGGCTTTCCAAGTATGGCAGAAGGGCGTGCGAATAGATGTTATACAGAAAGAGTTTGGGCATGCCTCGGTTGCAACCACTCATAGATACGCATGTATACCAGATGAGAGCAGGGACGCGCTCTATGAAAAAATAAACTTTGCCCGCACATCAAGGCGGAAGAGCACCTCAAACCGAAATGGGTAAGGCGCGATTTTTGCGGAAAAGTCCAAAAGTCGAAAGTTTTGAGCGCTTCGACATCTTTTTGAACCATCGTTTTTCAAAAAGCCCGACTGGCACAAGGTTTCTGACGCACTGTTGAACGAGACACAATGCTAGTTATGTCTTGTTCATTTAAGGGTAGGGCAGAGGGGCAGAAAATCCGCTGATAGAGCGCATTTATGGGGTGACATGGGTCCTCCCGGCAGGGGGGCCCCGAAAGCGGGTCAGCGAGCCGCGGCTTTTATGTAGTTTTGTTCAGGAATTACCCCATTTCGGTTTATTTTATCTTGATATACATACACGTAGTATTCAAAAAAGGAGGGCGAAAATGGACATATCTGATATCAAGTTGACAACAAAAGAAATTGCCGACCTTTTTCGCCTGACAGAGACGCGCGTTCAGCAGCTGGCAAAGAAAAAGATCATCCCGAAATTGGGACGAGGCGAATTTGAATTAAAACCTGCGGCTCAATCATATATACAGTATCTGCAGGGGCAGATCACAGGCGCGGTTATCGCCGATACCTCCGAGTTGGAGATGCGCAAGCTGGCGGCGGAGGCACAGGAGCGCGAGGCAAAGGCCAAGATGGCGCAGCTAAACCTATCGGTCATGCAGGGTGATCTTCACGAGTCACGGGTCGTTGAGCAATTCATGACGGACGTAATCATCGCATGCCGTCAAAGAATGCTGGCAATCCCGTCACGAGCGACGGGGCTGCTCGTAGGTAAAAAAGACCAGACGGAGATCGCGTCAATACTGCGCGAATTGCTTCAGGAGGCATTGGAATCGCTAGCTGACCTGGACCCGGCTAAATTGACGGAACTGAACGAAAAATACGTGCCTCCGAGGAGCGAAGAAAATGCACTACCCTCGGAAGAGCGCTGACCTTTTTCGGCGGATATTATGCGCTTTCCGCCCTCCTCCGGATATTAGTGTCTCTGAATGGGCCGAAACATATAGATATATACCGGAGGGAGCGGCGGAACCGGGACGTTGGCGCAACTCGCGAACGCCTCACCTGGTGGGAATAATGGACGCATTAAGCGACAGCTCCGTATCCACCGTCGTAGCGATGCTTGCCAGTCAGACGGGGAAATCGGAGTTCCTGCTAAACACAATCGGACGTTATGCGCATGTCTCACCGGCCCCGATTCTGATGCTCAGACCGACACAGGATGACGCACGTACCTTTTCCAAAGAACGCATCGCGCCGATGATAAGCGCGACGCCTGAGCTAAAAGATAGATTCGGCTCGCCGAAAACGCGCGATGGCGATAATACGATCCTAAACAAAAAATTCCCCGGCGGCTTTCTGTCCATAGTTGGCTCTAACGCTCCGTCTGGGTTGGCATCGAGGCCGATAAAACTGCTGCTTGCGGACGAGGTTGACCGCTACGAGGCAAGCGCCGGGACCGAAGGAGACCCGATATCACTGGCAGAAAAGCGCCTGACGACCTTTTGGGATCGTAAGATGGCTCTTGTTTCCTCGCCTGGTGACGCAGAGACAAGCCGGATAGAACCGGCGTATAAGACAACCACGATGGAACGCTGGAATCTGCCATGCCCGAAGTGTGGAGAATATCAGCCGCTTGAATGGTCTGGGCTGATTTATAAAGATCTGTCCGCGCCTGTTTACCGTTGCCGCGTATGTGGGGAGACCAGCGAAGAATACGAATGGAAAGGTGGTACGGGCCGCTGGATTGCAGAATTTCCGGAGCGTAAAGACAGAGGCTTCCATGCGAGCTCGCTTATCTCTTTTTTTATTGACTGGCCGGAGTTGGTAAAAGAATGGCTCTTCGCCAGTTCGGAATCGAAAAAGGGCAATAACGAACCTCTTAAGGTTTTCATCAACACCAGGCTTGGTGAGACGTGGACCCAGCCAGGGCAGCAGGTCGAAGAAGATGAGGTCACCAAACGAAAGGAACCTTATGTATATCGCAAGCCGGACGGCAGTTATATCCCCTGTGAAGTGCCGGACGGAGTGTTATTGCTGACGGCTGGTGTAGACGTACAGGATAACCGCTTTGAGGTGGAGGTCGTTGGATGGGGGCCGGAATGGGAATCATGGGGAATCGAGTACCGGGTGATCATGGGCAATCCCAGCACACAAGAGGCATGGGACGCTCTGGATGAATACCTGCTCCGCAGATGGCGTTATGGCGACGGTACGGAGTTAGGCATCGCCGGGGCGGCTATCGACTCGGGCGACGGTGGCCACACTTCGGACGTATATCGTTTTACAAAACCGCGTGAGTCCCGGCACATTTTCGCCATAAAAGGACAGGGTGGCGTCGGCGTGCCGATGGTGGCCAGAGCCACGCAGAACACCCGCAACCGCGCGACCCTGTTCGTCTTAGGCGTTGATGAGATAAAGGGAAAGATACTCTCCGACCTGAAAAGAACGGAGCCCGGCGCGGGGTACTGTCATTTCCCACTTTCGGCAGACCTCGACGACGCCCACAGGCGGGGGTATACGGATACCTATTTTAAGGGGCTCGTTTCGGAGCGTCGGGTTTTCAAATACAACAAAGGCTACAAGAAATACGAGTGGATAAAAGAGTCGGGCGTACGCAACGAACCGATTGACTGCCGCGCCTATGCGCGCGGTATAGTCGCAATCATCAACCCTAACTTCTATCGTCTGCAAAAATTACGTGAAAAACAGCGCGGCATGAGGGGCGCTAATGCTCCCATAACGGTCGCGCCAGTGGCAAAACGTAAGAAAAAGAGCCGTGGAAGCAAGGGAATATCCATCTAAGGAGGGTGAATTATGGCGCTGACACAGGCCAGACGGCAATACATAATACAGCGGCTTAACCTCTATCTTGATGCCGAAGAGATGGTTCTCAAGGGGCAGTCATACAGGATCGGCTCGCGGTCGGTGACAAGGGCCGACCTGCCCGCGATACAGGCAAAAATTAAAGAGTTGGAAAGCGAGCTGGACAATGACGGACGTAAAAAACGCACGGTGCGGATAGTTCCGAGGGATATCTAATGTGTCCGGCTGAAAAACGGGAAACAAAAACGAAGTTGGATAAGGTGTTCGGCAGACCATATTCGCGCGGCAAATACCACATCCTTAACAGCGGTTATTCGCATCACGGGGCCAATGTGGTGAAAAAAAGCCTCATCGGCTGGGACTCGACCAGCTTAGGGCCGAAATCTGATATTGACGACAATATAAATCGGCTGCGGCAGCGTTCACGTGACCTTTATATGGGCGGGGCGCTTGTTGCCACCGGCGCGATTAAGACCATACGAACCAATGTGATTGGCGCTGGGCTGAAAGTTAAGCCAGCAATACACGCCAACGTCCTTGGCCTTTCCGACGAAGAGGCGGAGGAATGGCAGCGCCGGGCGCAGCAGGAATTTAATCTTTGGGCCGGTTCCAAAAACAGCGACGCCGCAAGACGCAATAATTTTGCGGAGCTCCAGCAGCTTGCATTCATCAGTTGGTTGGTCAGCGGTGATGTTTTTGTCGTCCCTAAATTCAAAAAACGTATAGATACTCCCTATGAGACATGTGTGCTGCTGGTCGACGCTGACCGGGTCTGCAACCCTCAGATGTCAGATGTCGGAGACCGTACGATCATCGAGGGGCTTGAATTTTCGGACGACGGAGAGGTGGTTGCCTTTCATATCTGCAATCAGCATCCCTATGATTCAGTAAATAGTAAAATCCCTCGGAAATGGACGCGCGTCGAAGCATATGGAAAAAAGACGGGCCGTCCCAACGTTCTGCACATAATGGAGATGGAGCGGACGGGGCAGGCTCGCGGGGTGCCGATGTTGGCCCCAATAATCGAGGCGGCGAAGCAGCTGGGCCGGTATACGGAGGCTGAACTTGTCGCGGCGGTCGTGGCGGGAATGTTTACCGTTTTTCTCTCGACCGAAACACCTAACGAGCCGCTTGGACAGAGTGCCGTACCCGATGAAGAGCTGATAGATGAGGACGACGAGAATACAGTTGAGCTTGGGAATGGTGCAGTCGTAGATCTCGGTCCCAACGGAAAGGCGCAGACTGTGAATCCCGGACGCCCTTACGCGGGATTCAATGATTTTGTCGTCGCCGTCTGCCGCCAGATCGGCGCTGCTCTTGAGCTCCCTTACGAGGTGTTGACGAAACAGTTCACCTCCAGCTACAGCGCTTCACGCGGTGCTCTGATTGAGGCGTGGAAAATGTACAAAATGCGCCGTAGTTGGTTCATAAGTGATTTCTGCCAGCCAATATACGAAGAGGTGATCTCCGAGGCGATAGCTTTGGGGCGGATAGAGGCACCTGGTTTCTGGTCTGACCCGCTTATACGCTCAGCATGGCTTAACGCGGAGTGGTACGGTCCGACTCAAGGACAGTTGGACCCGTTAAAAGAGGTCAATGCGGCGGCCAAACGAGTAGAAGAGGGCTTTTCGACAGGCGCGCGTGAAACCTCAGAACTCACTGGCGGCGAGTTTGAAGCCAATGTCGAGCAGATAAAACGTGAAAACCGGCTCAAGGAAATAGCTGGAATGAAGAAAAACGGAGGTGGAGACAGTGCGGTTTTGGGAGATGAACAAGACCCGGATAAAGAATGAAGCTGGAGAATCAGAGGAAATCGGCGAGATATTAGTCTATGGGCCGATCTCCGAAGATTCGTGGTGGGGCGACGAAGTAACGCCGAAGGAATTTCGCGATGATCTGAAAACGCTGGGCGACGTAAAGAATATACAGGTTCGCATAAACAGCTACGGCGGGCACGTTTCGGCAGGAACGGCCATATATTCGCTTCTTAAGCAGCATCCCGCGAATGTGACGGCCTTCGTTGACGGGTTCGCTCTTTCGGCGGCTTCCGTAATAGCGATGGCGGGGGATAAGATCGTCATGCCCGGCAACGCGATGATGATGATTCATAATCCTTCGTCGGTGGCGGTGGGCGATTCTCACGAGATGCGAAAGGTGGCGGACATACTCGATAAAATCCGCGAAGCTATGCTCTCCGCCTATATGCAAAAGACCGGGCTCGCGAAAGACGAATTGATAAACCTCCTTGATGAAGAGACATGGATGACCGCGGATGAAGCAAAAGAAAGGGGGTTTTGCAGATGAGGTGATAGAACCGCTTGTGGCAGTTGCCGCAGTAAAACCGGGAAATATATCTATCAATGGGCAGCAATTTGACCTATCCGGGTATAAGAGAGCCCCGAAAGGGTTACTGGAAAAGATAGAAAGAGAGGTAAAAAGCATGACGGTAGAAGACAAAACACTGGCGGGTGCACCTGCCACAGATCCCACTTCTGTAGCGGCAGAGCCACAGAGTCCCCCTGCAAATGTAGAGGAGCTGATCGCGAATGCAGTATCGGCGGCTGTCGCCGAAGAGCGTGCGCGAGTAGCCGCGATTGAGGATCTGGCAATTTCAGGGGCGGAGGAGATTATAGCAGCCGCAAAAGCAGACGGGACGCCCGCCGCCGAGGTTGCGGCAAAGGTTGTGAAGGCGCTTAAGACCCAGGGAGCCGTAGCCTTTATGCAGCGTAAAGAAGATGCAATGAACAGCGGTGCTGATGGCATCAGTGCCGCCTCTACCGCTGACGGGATAGGAAATCCAAAGCCTACAGACGAAGAGAGTAAAAGGGCTGAGGCTCTGAAAAAAGAACTGAAAGAACGGAGGGAACAGAAATAATGAGAGATCTTTATACGAAACTGGGAAGCGTCGATCCAACGAACCTGATCGCGGGTTCAAGGTATCCCATCGACCATATAGGCGTTACGCTGGCCGAAGATACCGGAGAGATAAAAAATGGGACAGTCCTTGGAAAGATCACGGCAACGGGCGTATATGTGCCCGTTGACAGTACCGCTACGGATGGCTCTGAGAGTCCTGTCTGCGTATTAGCGGAGGATATCGATACGGCAATACTGACGGATGCAGTCGCGTACCGTTGCGGATATTTCTACCGCGACGCGCTCATCTTTGGCGGCAGCGACACATATGAGAATCACGAGCTGGAAATGCAGCGGTTGGGGCTCTACATGACCAAAGGCGTAAATGAGAAAGGAGCAGTGGCATAATGGCAGGAACTATAGACATCACCCGCACGAGGGCAATGCTGGAAGCGGTAAGGGATATACGCCCGATCCCATCTTTTTTCCGTGATACCTTCTTCGGCGGCGCGCCGAAGTATTTCACTACGGAAAAGGTGGATTTTGACTATAAGAAGGGAAACAATGTAATGGCCCCCTTCGTAGCGCCGCTTGTCGGAGGCATTCCGATGAAGCGCGACGGTTTCACGACCAGAACGCTCACCCCGCCTAAGATAGCGCCTGAACGAGTAATCACGGCGGAGGATCTGAAAAATCGTGAAATGGGTGAGGCCGTATATTCGAGCAAGACGCCCGCAGAGAGAGCTCGTACTCTGGAGGCCGACGACTACGACGAACTGGACAGGGCGATAAGCCTCCGCGAAGAGTGGATGGTACGCGAGCTGCTATTTAACGGAAAAATCTCCATAAAGGCAGAGGTGCCGATGGGGACGGCGCTTGAGATGCAGATCGATTACCAGTTTACGAACAAGGAGATACTGACGGGGACGGACCTCTGGACCTCAGACAGCGCGAAGCCTATTGACCAGATGGTAGCATGGAGGGCTGAGATCGTAAAGAATAGCGGAGTAGGCCCGGATATCATCCTCACCGACTCCAATACTGCGCTGATGTTCCTGCACCATGCAAACGTAAAGAATATGTTCGATATTAAGGATTATAAGATGGGAGAGCTGGCTCCTGCTATACGGAGTACGCTCGTAACATATATCGGCAGACTGCCTATCGTCGGTTGTGACCTATACGCCTACGACGGAACGTATGTTGATCCTGAGACGGGCAACGTAACGCCGTTTGTTCCCGAAAAAACCGTGCTGATGGGCTCGCGCGCTGCGCAGAATAAAATGTACTATGGTGCGATCACCCAGATGGACGACAACGGCGCGTTCCAGACCGTCGCGCTTGGACGAGTTCCGCTTGTGCTCTTCGACCAAGACGCATCGACGCGGACTCTGCGCCTGCAGTCTCGCCCGCTGCCGATGCCGGAAAACGTCGATGGCTGGGCTGTAAGGCAGGTGGCATAAATGCCCTTCATCGTTGCGCCGAAGTGGCGGTTTTTAGACAAAAACGGCAAGATGAGGTATGCAGGAGAGAGAATAAAGGCTACCGATCTTACCAAAGCGGATAAAGATCGTCTGCTTGCCGGCGGCATCTTGCTCCGAGAGCCGGAGGAAGAAGATGATGACGATGGAAAGGAACCTGGAAGCGGTATTCCCGGCAAAGAAGCAGAGCCGGGGACCGGCTGCGACGGAACCCCTCAAGACGCTTAAAGGATATATCGCCGACGACCTTATCAAGGGTGCCGTTTGGTTCACGGACACGGAAATGGCAGAGTATCACGACATCAACGGTGCGCGTATACTCTGCCTTTTTGATAAATATGAAATGGCAATGGCAGCTGCGGGAAATAGCCGCTCGACAGTATCTGTCGAGCAATCAGGTATCCAGGCGGATATGTATTTGCTTTTCATACGTGCCGACGAATACAACGGCACGCCAAGGCGTGAACAGGAGATAAAGGTTGACGGCAGAAAATTTTACATTGTCGGCGCCATCGAGTACAACGGAGTGTATGAGATTACCTTGTCTGCGAGGTTGGTTAGATGATTCTCCTTTCTTTTGAAGTTCCCGATGAAGAGTTTAAGCGTGCGTATAATGCGCTGCAGCACATTCATGGAGGAGCTCCTAAAGCGATCATGAGGGCCCTGAATCATGCCGCGTATAAAGCCAGAAAAGAGGCAGTGGAAGCGGTTTGTGCGAACTATGCGGTGAAGCCTGCAGAAGTTCGCAGGACTATGGTGATAAAAAGGGCAACTCCGAACAATCTGTTATGCGAAATAATATCTGAAGGCTCGCCGCGTCCCCTGATAAAGTTCAATGTGAATCCCAAAAAGCCACCTGTCCAGTCGGGCAAACGCATATCGCAGCGGAAAAAGATTGTCGCCGGTGTAAAATTTGGAGTTCAAAAGGCGCTTCCGTTTGCATTCATCGCTAAGCTGGATAACGGACATATCGGAGTATTCTCCAGAAAGGGAGGCAAAAGCCTGCCCATAAAGCAGCGCTATTCGCTGTCGATTCCGCAGGCTTTTGGAAATGATTCCATACGGGAATTTCTCTTGGGTCAGGCGATAATGAATTTCAGTGTTGAACTCGACCGACAGATAGATTTGATTTTAGGAGGCGGCAAGTGATGATCCCACTTCATACTGTCTATGCTATCAGAGATTTTCTGCGGGAGCATCTGGGGGATCTTAAATTACCTGCGCCTGATGAAAAGACGCAAGCAATTCATTTTTACACCATGGCGTTACCGCAGCCCGGAGCCCAGACGATGATGCCGCGCACGGAAGACAAAGACGGGAACGAATTGCCTCACAAAATAGCAGCTGACGATGATGATGACGAGCTGGCGGATGGTGAGAGCGGCTACACGCGTAAAGAGGCGCGAGAGATATTTCCTGCCGTTATCATACGTCCGCTTAAATGCTCTGGTGACGCAGACAGTGAGTCAATGCTGGATGAACTGACAGTATCCATCACAGTTGGTGTCTACGAGGATTCAAATTCATGCTATGAGGGGCTGGAATGGGTCGTCATAATTCTTGAGCGCATGCGTCAGCTCTTTCAAAAATACAGGGTGCTTGACGAAAGGTATGAAATACAGCTTCCTCAGACATGGGAGCTGTACGACGAAGTTGTGCGTCCATTCTGGTTTGGTGAAATGGTTACTGTATGGAGCATACCGCGCCTGTTCAACGAGAAAGAAGGTTATTAAGAAATGGCAAAAAAAATTAACATGTCTAACGATGAGCCAGTTATTTACTGTGGTCCGAGCATTCCTAAGTTTGGACTCGTGCAGTTTGCAATTTACAGGGGATACTTGCCTGAAAACGTAAATAATGCCGCTGCACGGATTGAAGAAATAAAAAAGGTAATAGTCCCGATCCACAGGCTGAACGCTTTTCGCCGCGAACTTGCGAAGATAGGCAGCGAAGCACATAGGCTATACAACTTAATAGCAGAACAAGCAAAGGAGCGTGATATATAGTGGTATATAAGCATGGTGCATACGCAAGAGAGGTCCCGACCTCCATACTTCCTCCTGTAACAGTAGATTCTGCGTTGCCTGTTTTTATAGGCACGGCTCCGCTGCATCTCAGCAAAACCGGAGCGGGGGAGGATCTGGCTAAAAAGGTAAACATGCCGATACTATGCTATACGTATGACGAAGCGTGCGACTCGTTGGGGTTCGTCAGCGATTCAGCAAGATGGGGAGATTACACTCTCTCCGAATGCATTAAAGCGCAATATGCGCTTTTTGGAATTGCCCCAGCGATATTCATCAACGTGCTCGATCCAGAAAACACATCGCACATAGAGGTAAAAACTATCGCAGCGATGGCTGTGGATGATAAGGTAATAAACCTTGGTGCCGATGTCATCTCCAGTACCGTTACAGTCAAAGCCAGCGAATCTGGAGAAGCGTTGACGGCAGGTACAGACTATTCCGTGGCCTACGATGCTCATGGTAACTGCGTAATAAACGTACTGGAAGGCGGAACAGCGGAGAACATGACGGAGTTGTATGTCGGTTATACTGTGCTAAAGCCTTCGTCCGTAAGTAAAAATGACATTATAGGTGGATACGATACAGCAAGCGGAAAGTACAAAGGGTTGGAACTGGTAAATCTCATCTATCCAAAATACCAGCTTGTCCCCGGTTCTCTCGTGGCCCCCAAATTCTCGCAAGATTCCGGTGTAGCCGCCGTTATGGAAGCGAAAGCTGAATCAATATCCGGCTGCTATAAGGCTCTTGCGCTGGTGGATCTCGGCTGTGGATCGGATGGAGCGATATCATATACCGATGCTCCCGCCCTCAAAACCAGCAAAAATTTCGTGAATGAGCTTCAGGTTGTTTCGTGGCCGATGGCGACGCTGGGTGATGACCGATACCATCTTTCTGTATTGCTCGCTGGCCTTTTGGGGAGTACGGATAATAAATGGAACAATATACCAGTAAAGTCGCCGTCAAATATGACACTACCGATTGATGGAATATGTGACGCTGCAGGAAACGAGATTAACCTTACTCAGGAGCAGGGTAACTATTTGAACGGTCAAGGAATAACAACCGCGCTGAACAATGGTGGGTGGCATTTTTGGGGTAACCGCACAGGGATATATCCGTCTAGTACGGACCCTAAAGATACGTTCATTCCGATACGTAGGATGTTTAATTGGATCAGCAATACGCTTATCACAACATGGCTCCAGCGTGTAGATTATCCAATAGTTAACCGCACGATAGAAACTATGGTTGACTCCATCAACATCTGGCTAAACGGACTTGCCGCCCAGGAGTGCCTTATCGGACACCCCAAAGTGAAGTTTATCGAAAGTGAAAATCCAACAACAAGCCTCATGGACGGTATAGTGACATTACACGTCTATGTGACACCTCCAAGTCCGATGCGGGAATTGGATTTTGTGTTGGAATATGATGTGAGCCAGATTAAAAGCCTTTTTGGAGAGGAATAGAGGTGGAATAGATGCCTAAAATACCGGACAAAAATATTAACTTCAACATCTATAACGAAGACAATATCCTCTATGGAGTAGCGGAAGTAACCCTGCCAGACTTTGAAGCTATGGCGGAATCAATGTCTGGAGCAGGCATAGCCGGAGAGGCTGAAATCCCTGTCATCGGGCATTTTGGCTCAATGGGGCTCTCTATGAAGTGGAGGACTGTTACCAAAGAAGCCAGTGACTTAATGGCTCAAAAGGCGCATAGCTTGGAATGCAGGGGATCTGTGCAGCGATATAACGCCGGAGAAGGCAAGCTGGAGAGCTATCCAATAAAAATTACGACAAAAGCGGTGCCTAAAAAATTTGGTCTTGGTTCGCTCAATGTTGGCAAATCATCTGACAGCGAGAGTTCTTTTGAGATACTGTACATAAAGGTAGTTGTTGACGGAGCGGAAGTTGTAGAGCTTGACAAATATAACTATATATTCCGCGTCAACGATGTGGACTATCTTGAGTCGATACGCAAAGACCTTGGGCTTGGAAACTAAAGGAGGATTTAAAGAATGAAGATTATGTTATCTAAGGAATTTGTTTTTGAAGGAAAAACCTATAGTGAAGTTGATTTAAATCTTGAAAACCTCACAGGCGCGGATCTTGAAGCGGCAGAGAGGATCGCCATATCCGAAGGCGGGGGCTTAGGAAATTTTGCTGAACTGTGTAAGCCTTTTCAAGCGGCTGTAGCGGCGAGAGCCGCCAAACTGCCGCTTGAGTTTTTTCATAGCCTGCCGGCGAAAGACTACTCTCTTATTACTTTGTCGGTTGGCAATTTTTTGCTAAAGTAGACCTTTCCCTTCCTGTCAGCGGCATAAAAAAAATAAGGAGGGCGGCACTGTGGTGCTCCAGCTCCGAAACCTATACGCCAGTTACGTATTGGATGAATATGCCGTTAAACAGCCTTATGATGTGGATAGAGGTAATTAACGAGATGAAAAAGGAGGCGGAAAGTTGAAAGCCTATCAAATTGCAATAGAATTGACCGGAAAGGTGAACGGAAATATCAGCTCCGCCTCCAACTCTGTGGCCACATCGTTGGGAGCTCTTTCCGACAAGGTAAAGACCCTGAATGCAGCGCAGAGCAAATTGTCTGACGCGCAGAAATTAAAGGGATCTCTTTCTGAAACGCTGCAAAAATATCGAGAATCTCAATCGGCGATAGCAAATCTCAAAACCGCATATTCTGAACAAAAGGCGAAGCTGCAGGAAATGCAAAACGCATATAAAGCAGCCTTAGCAAATACTGTTGCGTTACGTGACGCACTCGGCGCTGAAAAGATAACGCTTTCGGAACTACAGCTAGCCTATAAAAGCAACACCGGCGACAGAGCGTCTTTACAGACACAAATTGTTGCACAAAAAGAAGCGGTAAGGAAGGCAACGGATGAATACAAGAACTCGGTATCCGTTGCCAAGGAAGTAGGCGTCAGCCTTAATAATGTGCGCGTTGAAACTTCGGCTAGCAAAAAAGAGTTAGATGGTGCGAAAAAGTCATCCCAAAAATTAAGGGAGGATTTTAGTAAACAACATGAAAAACTGAGTGCACTGCGTACGGAGATGGCAAAGGCTGGGATCTCAGGTAAGAACCTGGCCCTTGTCCAGAATCAAATTGCAACCGCGGCACAGAGGACTACGGCCGCACAAGAGAGGCTACGCAACTCACAGGCCAAGCTAAATGCGGTAAGGGAAAGGATGTCGCTCAACAGCCTTCAGGCTGAGGTTGCGCCTGTGATGGCGCTTGGCGGAGCTCTTTATACGACGGTTAAGTCAGCGGCGGCATTTGAAAGCACAATGGCCGGAATAAAAAAGGTTGTAGATTTTGACAGCCCGGAAGAGTTTAAACAGACAAGTAAAGACCTTCAGGAGCTTTCCTTACGCATTCCGATGACCACCAAGCAGCTGGGAGAAATCTATGCAGCTGGAGGCCAGGGCAATATTGCTAAAAAAGATTTGCTCGGATTCACGGAAACAGCGGCGAAAATGGGCGTAGCTTTCGATGTCTCTGCAGAGCAAGCTGGCGCTTGGATGGCAAAATGGCGCTCCGCATTGGGAATGAATCAAGAGCAGGTCGTAGAACTTGCCGACCAAATCAATTATCTGGGAAATAATTCTGCGGCAAATGCCGCACAGATATCGTCGGTAGTAAGTCGCATTGGCGCGCTGGGCAAAGTTGGCAACGTAACAGGGAGTCAAATAGCGGCAATGGGAGCTACGATCATAGGCGCGGGACAATCTGAAGAGATTGCAGCTACTGGCATAAAGAATTTTATGCTTGCGCTTACATCCGGGGCCTCAGCGACAAAAACGCAAGTGGGAGCATTTGCACAATTACGAATAGATCCTGAAAAACTTGCTGGAGAAATGATGAAGGACCCAGAAAAAGTTATGGTTGGTGTCCTTGAGAGAATCGCGGAGGTAAAGCCAGAACAGCGTGCATCTCTACTAGGTGACCTTTTTGGCAAGGAAAGTATTGCGGCGATAGCACCAATGCTTTCAAATATTGGTGCGTTCAAGAAAAACTTAGCTCTTACAAAAAATGGTTATGCCGGCAGTATGGAAAAAGAGTTTGAATCCATGGCCGGAACTGCGACCAATTCGTTTGAGTTGATAAAAAATTCCGCTGATGTTGTACAGCAAACATTGGGTACTTCGCTGTTGCCAGTAGTAAAAGAGCTGTCGGCAGGAGCGGTAAGCGGAGCGAGGGCTTTCGGAGAATTTGCCCAAGCGCATCCCAAACTGATCGAATATGCTGTAAAGCTTGTGGCCGCCGGAGCTGCGCTAAAAGTGTTCCGCGTTGGCGGCGGCTTTGTTGCTGACTTAATAAGGCTGCCATACCTCACCGCTGCCAACAGTATCAATAAGTTGCGGGCCGCATATGACCTGGCGAACGGATCTCTTGTGCAAATGGGTAAAAATACTACGGCATATAAGCTTGCTGCCAAAGGGGCATCTGCAGCTCAATGGCTATGGAATGGGGCAATGACCGCCGGAAGGTGGTTGCTAGATGTAGGAAAACTTATAGCATATAAGGTATATACACTAGCCGTCAGCGCCGCTACGAAATTATGGTCTGCAGCGCAATGGGTGTTAAACGCAGCTTTAAACGCCAATCCGATAGGACTCACCATTACGGTAATTGCAGGGCTTGTAGCCGTTATGTCAGTGCTGTATCAGAAATTTGAAGGCGTACGAAACGTTGTAGACGCGACATGGGGTGTTCTAAAAGGAGCAGGCAACGCGGTTGTAGCCTTCTTTGGCGGCGGAGGAGAGATTTCCGCTCCGAAGATGGCAAGCGTGCCTGCCCACGCTGCCGGAGGAATATTCAACCGTCCACACATTGGAATGGTGGCAGACGGCAAAGAACCCGAATCCATCATTCCGTGGAATAGTCGAGGGCGCTCTATCTGGGAGATGACAGGAGAACAAAATAACTGGAATACCCGAACGTCAACTTTTTCGCCAAACGTTACAATCAATGTACAAGGAGGTACTCCGGAAACAGGGAAAAATGTCGCTAACGAAGTTGAACGTGCGCTACAGCGACTGGCGCATGAACGCGAAAGAAGGAGTTTTGCATGAGCACTTATACGACCAAGCAAGGCGATATGTGGGATATGATCTGTTATCGGCTCTTTCCTGATGTCGGCAAAGAAATGTGCATGGACAAGCTCATTGACGCGAATCCAGAAGAAATAAACAGAACCGTATTCCCGGCTGGGGTTGTTCTTCGCGTACCTGAGATATCAGTCTCTGTCGTTAACGATTTGCCTCCATGGAAGAAATAAATTATAATTGTACTACACAAAACGGAGGTGAGGAAGATGCGCCCAGTTACTGAAACTGAGATCGAAAGTGCAGCACGGAGGGAAAAGTTGCGTTGTATTGCTCGTTATGAAAGGGAACGTGAACTGAATCGACCTGGTATAATCTGGACCCTGATCCAGCTTATTGTCGGATTGTATCTTCTCAAACTTCTGTTTTTTTCAACGCCGTTCAGCTTGATAGGGGCGGTAATTGGAGTTGTGGCATCCTTATGCTGGGTATTCTTTCTTTTTTCTGAAAGACTTTACTAACGATAAGATAAGATAAAATGAATAGTAGATAAATGGGCCGCCCTTTAGGGCGGCTTATTTGTTGTGAGTGAGGTATTCGATGTCAGAATTTTACACAGCCTGCTATACTGCAATAAAGATAATTTATGAAGGGGTTAATATCTCTGCTGACATTGCCCCATATCTTTTATCCTTTGACTACACAGATAAATCTTCGGATGAATCAGACGATATCCAGATTACGCTCGAAGATAAAAACGGCAAATGGCTTTCCCCATGGTTTCCGTCCAAAGGGGATAAAATAAAAGCTTCTATAGAATTTTACAGCTATGGCAAAAATAGGAAAACTCTATCATTACCCTGTGGAAGTTTTGAAGTTGATGAAATTGAATTTTCCGAACCGCCGATGCAGATCACAGTCAAAGCCGTGGCGACTCCCATTACTAGTTCTGCTGTTGGTCAGCTTAAAACAAAGGCGTGGGAAAATATCAACTTAAAAAATATTGCACAAGAAATAGCAAATAGCAATGCACTCACGCTATTTTTTGATTCAACAAGGAATCCAGTTTATACACGCAAAGATCAGATAAAGATATCAGATCTAAATTTTCTCAAGGGGCTTTGTCGCGATGCCGGATTTGCTTGTAAATGCACCGCTGGCCAGATAGTAATTTTTGAAGAAAGTCTTTACGAAGAAAAACAACCTGTCTGTACTGTTTATCGAGGAGACAGTCGAATAATAAGCACGTCTTTTCGTAGCAAGACTACCGATACTTATAAGGCAGCGAATGTGACCTATCATGATTCGCTTTTGGACGAAACACAATCCGCAACGGTAAGTGCGGACGACGCACCGGATAATGGCAAAACACTGGAAATAAATCAATCTGTAATTTCAGTAGCGGAGGCTGAGTCACTCGGAACTGCGCGACTGAGAAACGCAAATAAGAGAGAAAACAGTGGCCATATCACATTGACGGGAATGCCAGGTGCTGTTGGCGGCGGTGTGATCGAGTGCTCTGGTTGGGGTGAGTTCGACGGGCGATACTTTATAGTATCTGCGAAGCATAGCTATTCCGAGTCTGGATATCAAGTCGAACTTGAAATAAACGAAACAGCTTCGTCAAAAAGCTCGAAGAAAAAGAAGAAGAATAAGCAAAAAATCGTTGTACAACATGATAGCCTTTTATAAGAGGTGGGAAGATGAATGAAGAAAGCAGAATGCGGGTTGGCTGCGTCTCTTCAGTCGATGAAAATAATTGTACTGTGCGAGTAGTGTTTCCCGATGCCTCCAACCTCGTGAGTGGCCCATTGCAAATGATCATTCCATTTTCACAAAAAAATCATGCGTATTACTTGCCCGATATTAATGAGCAAGTGTTCTGCCTGCTAATGGGAAATGGTGTTGAGCGTGGAATATGTCTTGGGGCTGTTTATAGCAAAAAGGACCAGCCGATATGCAAAAACAGGGATCGTTATTACATAGAGTTTGAAGGCGGCGCGCACATACTTATTGACCGCAAAGAAAAGGTTGTGCAGATACAAGGCTTTTGCGGAGAATTCTTGAAATTTGACAATGGCAGTATGTTTCTTGATTTGCCAGGCGTGATTTCATGGCTTAACGGGGATATGCCTACACTGCTAGAGGAGGAGTAAGATGCC